>TARA_R110000787_G_scaffold6861_5_pt1 | contig 18443 bp, 14 predicted proteins | sample TARA_R110000787 | Tara Oceans TARA_R110000787 (sample SAMEA4397920) | marine metagenome | biome: Polar Biome; feature: [DCM] deep chlorophyll maximum layer (ENVO:01000326); material: water (ENVO:00002006), including particulate matter (ENVO:01000060) such as... | depth 35 m
GCTGGCGTTCAGGCCCGGCGACCAGACCGCGATCGAGGCACGGCCCGGCACGATCGCCAATATGCCGCCGCCCACGCCCGATTTGCCGGGAATACCCACGCGAAAGGCGAAATCGCCCGACGCATCATAATGGCCGCAGGTGAGCATCAGGGCATTGATCCGCCGCGCCCGCCGGGGTGACACCACCCTGCCCCCGCCCGGATGCTGCCCGTCGAGCATGAGAAAGCGTCCCGCCAGAGCGAGTTGACGGCAGGTCATTTCGATCGCGCATTGATGAAAATAGCTGCCCAGCACCAGATCGACGGGGTGACGGACATTGTCGAAGGCGCGCATGTAGTTGGCGAGCGCGGCATTGCGGAAGCCGGTCGCGGTTTCGGACGCCGCCACCGCCTCGTTGATCGCGATGCTATCGTCGCCGCTGAGATAATGGAGGAAGCGCAGCATTTCGCCGATCGCCACGCGCGGCTGATGTCCGCCCAGATTGACATCGCTAACCACGATCGCACCGGCATTGATGAAGGGATTGCGGGGAATGCCCTGCTCATGTTCCAACTGGGTGATCGAGTTGAAGGCATTACCCGACGGCTCGCGCCCGACCCGTGCCCACAGTTGATCGCCAACCTTGCCCAGCGCCAGGGTCAGCGCAAAGACTTTGGAAATCGACTGGATCGAAAAGCCGGTATCGGCATCCCCGCCCGCAATGACCTGACCATCGGCGGTGACGATGGCGATACCGAACTGCGCCGGATCGACCTTGGCCAGTTCGGGAATATAGGACGCGACGGCGCCGCGCTCTTGCGCCTGCGCCATTGTAGCGATGATGTCGGCCACAATGGCGTGGAGGTCAGGAGTCATGGGCGCTGGTGGATATCCGCAAATACTATGACCCTAATCATAGGCGCTATTCCTGGTGGGTGGACAGAAAAATATGGTCCACCCCTGTCCCGCTCCCCCCGGACCCGTCGCCGCGTTCCTATTTCAGCCCACCGCCCATGGCACGATAGAGTTCCACCATGTTGGAGGCGCGGGTCAAGCGCGTCGCCAGCAGGCTTTGTTCGGCATTGGATAGCGCCCGCTGCGAATCGAGCGTCGTCAGGAAGCCATCGACGCCCGCCCGGAAACGGGCTTCCGACAGCGTATAGGCAACCCGTGCCGCGTCGCGTTGCGACATTTGAGCCTCAAGCTGTTGCCCCATCGTGCCGCGCCGGGCGAGCGCGTCGGCGACTTCGCGAAAGCCCGTCTGCACACTCTTTTCATAGGTCGCCAGCATCGCGTCATAGGTCGCCTTGGCGTAGGCCAGATTGCCCTTGTTCTTTCCAAAGTCGAAAATCGGCAGAGAGGCGGTCGGCGCTACCGACCAGAAGCTGCTACCCGACCCGAACAGGTTGGACAGGCCAAGGCTGATCGAACCAAAGGCCGCCGTCAGAGAGATGTTGGGAAAGAAGGCCGCGCGCGCCGCACCGATATTGGCATTGGCGCTGAGCAATTGATGCTCCGCCGACGCAATGTCCGGGCGACGCAGCAACACGTCCGAGGCGATGTTGCCCGGCAGGTTATCGATCGTCGGATCTGCTGCCGGAAAGCTTTCGGGCAGATCGGTGGCGGGTACGGTCGTCCCGGCTAGCAGGTTCAGCGCATTTTGGTCCTGCGCGACCAATGTGGTTGTTTCGGCAATGGTCGAACGGGCCGCGTCATAACTGGTCTGCGCCTGCCGCACTTCCAGTTCGGACGCGATGCCCTTGGCAAAGCGCGCGCGGTTGAGTTCCAGCGTCTCGCCGAACGCCTGTTCCAGATCGCGCGCGATGCGCAGCCGTTCCTGATCCGCCGCCATGGTAAGCCAGGCATTGGCCGTTTCCGCAATCAACGCGGTCTGGGCTGCATTGCGTGTTTCGACGCTGGCGAAATATTGCTCCTGCGCCGCTGTGCTGAGATTACGCACCCGGCCGAACAGATCGACTTCCCAGGCGGAGACGCCGACCTGCGCCTGATACAGATCGGTCCGTCCCGATCCTGCGAGCGAAAAGGGTGAGTCCTGATAGGTGGCGGTGCCGCCCGCTGAAACGCCGGGCAGCAGGTCGGCCCGCTGCACCCGATATTGCGCCCGCGCCTGTTCGACATTGGCGAGCGCAACGCGCAGGTCGCGATTGTTCGCGAGCGCGGTTTCGATCACGCGCGCCAGGCGGGCATCGGTGAAGAAATCGCGCCAGGCCGTATCGGCCGGAACGATCGCCGCGCCGCTGCCCAAGCCATTGCCCGCGCCATAGGCTGGCCCCTGGGGCGAGGCCGCCGGGACCGCGAGTTGCGGCCGCACATATTTGGGTGCCATGTCGCACGCGGCGAGCGCCAGCGAGAGGGTGATGACGCTCAGCGCCTTTACACTATGCATGTTCATGCCTCCTGCGGCGCGGCGGGCGTTGCCCGGTCGTCAGCCGCTTCATGAGTCTTATGTTCGCGGAACAGCCGCTTCACGACGGTGAAGAAGACGGGCACGAAGAAGATCGCCAGCACAGTCGCCGACAACATGCCCCCGACCACGGCCCAACCGATCGCATTCTGACCGCCTGCACCCGCACCGTTGGACAGCGCCAGTGGCAACACGCCAAAGATGAAGGCGAAACTGGTCATCAGGATCGGCCGCAGACGCAGCTTGCCCGCTTCCAGCGCCGCCGCGGCGGGTGAGAGCCCTTCGCGCATCTTCTCTTCGGCGAACTCGACGATCAGGATCGCGTTCTTGGCCGACACGCCGATGGTGGTGATCAGACCAACCTGCAGATAGATGTCGTTGTTGAGCCCCGCCAGCGTGGCGGCGATCACCGCACCCAGCACGCCGAGCGGCACCACCAGCATGACGGCAATCGGCACCGACCAGCTTTCATAGAGCGCCGCGAGGCACAGGAACACGATCAGCAGCGACAGGGCATAGACATAGCCCGCCTGCCCGCCAGACGTCCTTTCCTCATAGGAAATGCCGTTCCAGCTATAGCCGATGCCCGGCGGCAATTTGGCGATATGTTCTTCCATCGCCTGCATCGCCGTGCCGCTGGCGACGCCCGGCGCAGGGGCACCCATGATGTTCATCGACGGCACGCCGTTGAACCGTTCCAGACGGGCCGGACCCTGGGTCCATTCCGACGTCACGAACGACGACAAGGGGGCCATGACGCCGCCGCTGCCCCGCACATGCAGCGCACCGATGGCGTCAGGCGATGCGCGATAGGGCGCATCGGCCTGTACGAAGACGCGCTTCACCCGGTCCCGATCAATGAAGTCGTTGACGTAGCTGCTGCCCATATTGGTGCTGATCGTGTCGTTGACGTCCGCCTGGGCGATGCCCAAGGCACCGGCTGCGGCCTGATCGACATTGAGTTTGAGCTGTGGCGTGTCTTCGAGGCCATTGGGACGGACCTGCGCCAGCCGTTTGTCGGCCATCGCCATGCCCAATAGCTGGTTGCGCGCTTCGAGCAGCTTTTCGTGGCCGACATTGGCGTTGTCGAGGAGTTGAAGGTCAAAGCCGGACGCATTGCCCAATTCCTGGACGGCGGGCGGCACGAAGGCGATGACCATGCCCGACGAAATCTGGCTGAACGCCATATTGGCGCGCTGGGCGACCGCCATGACGCTGTTGTCCGAACCTTTACGTTCCGACCAGTCCTTCATCCGCGCAAAGACGATGCCGACATTCTGCCCCTGACCGACGAAACCGAAGCCGGAAATGGTGAAGACGGCGGCGACATTATTCTTCTCCGTCTGAAGAAAATGGTCACGCACACGCGCCAATGTGCGTTCGGTCTCTTCCAGCGACGAGCCGGCAGGCAGCGACACCTGGGCGATCAACGACCCCTGATCTTCTTCCGGCAGGAAGCCGCTGGGCAAGCGCAGGAAGACGAATGCCATGCCCAAAACGATGAGGCCATAGACGATGAGACTGCGGCCCCAGCGGCGTTCGATCTTTTCGACATTCTTGCCATAGCCCCTTATGCCCTTGTCGAAGGTGCGGTTGAACCAGCCGAAAAAGCCTTTTTTGTCCGCATGGTCATGTTTGGCGGGCTTGAGGATCGTGGCGCACAAAGCGGGCGTCAGGATCAGGGCCACCAGCACCGACAGGATCATCGAAGACACGATGGTGATCGAAAATTGGCGGAAGATGACGCCGGTCGATCCAGCGAAGAAGGCCATCGGCAGGAACACCGCCGACAAAACGAGACCGATGCCGATCAGCGCGCCGCTGATTTCATCCATCGATTTCCTGGCGGCCTCTTTCGGACTGAGCCCCTCATCCTGGATAAGCCGCTCAACATTCTCAACGACCACGATGGCGTCATCGACCAGCAGACCGATGGCCAGCACCATGCCGAACAGCGTCAGCGTGTTGATGGTAAAGCCCGCTGCGCTCAGGATCGCCAGCGACCCCAGCAGCACCACTGGCACCGCGATCGTCGGAATCAGCGTCGCGCGCCAATTTTGGAGGAAGAGGAACATCACCACGAAGACGAGAAGGACTGCCTCGATCAGCGTGTGGATGACCTGTTCGACCGACAGGGCCACGAAGGTCGAGTTGTCGACCGGAAAATCATATTTGACCCAGGTCGGAAAGTTCTTCGACTGGGCCTTGATCTGCGCCTTGACGCCCTCGACCGTATCCAGCGCGTTGGCGCCGGGAGCCAGTTTGATACCGAAGCCTGCGGCAGGATGACCATTGAACTTCGCGCCGAAGCTGTAATTTTCCGACCCCAGTTCGACACGCGCGACATCCGACAAGCGCACCACCGCGCCGTCGCTGTTGCTGCGCAGGCGGATGGCGCGGAATTGTTCGGGCGTGCGCAAGCGCGACTGGGCGGTGATGGTGGCGTTCAGCGCCTGGCCGGCAGGAGCCGGCGTGCCGCCGATCTGGCCTGCGGAAACCTGCGCATTTTGCGCCTGGATCGCGGATTTCACGTCGCCGGTCGTAACGCCCAGATTGGCCATCTTATAGGGATCGAGCCACACACGCATGGCATATTGCGCACCCAGCAACTGGGTGTCGCCGACACCATCGACACGGCTGATGGGATCCTGCAGGGTCGAGGCGACGAAATCACCGGCATCCTGCTGGTCATGAATGCCGTCATCGGCATAAACCGCCATGACGAGCAGGAAGCTCGACGTCGATTTGGTGACGCGCAAGCCCTGTTGCTGCACTTCCTGCGGCAACAGGGGGGTTGCTTGCGACAATTTGTTCTGGACCTGAACCTGCGCGATGTCGGCGTCCGTCCCCTGTTCGAAGGTGAGGGTGATGGACAGGTTGCCAGCGCCGTCACTGGTAGAGGCGAAATAGCGTAGATTATCGATGCCCTTGAGCTGTTGCTCGATGATCTGCGTGGTGGTGCTTTCCAGCGTTTGCGCGTTGGCGCCGGGATAGCTGGTGGCGATGCTGACCGAGGGCGGCGCAATTTCCGGGAATTGCGCGACGGGCAGCGAGCGGAGCGCCAACAGGCCCGCCAGCATCAGGACGATGGCGATGACCCATGCGAAGATGGGTCGGTCGATAAAATAGCGTGCCATGGCTTAGTTTGCCCCGCCCTGCTTTTGTGCCTGTGGCGCACCCTGCGCCGCCGTCACCTGCTGCGGCGCACCGGGGCGCACGACGGTGCCGGGGCGCAGATTGACCAGTCCCTCGACAATCAGCTTGTCGCCCTGCTTCAGGCCTTTGGTGACGATCCACTTGTCGTCCACTGCGCGCGACACCTGCACCTCGCGCATCTCGGCCTTATTATCCTTGCCGATGACCATAGCGGTGGCGCGGCCGCGCGCGTCACGCGTGATACCCTGTTGCGGTGCCAATATCGCCTGGCTCTGGCGGCCTTCCACCAGCTTGGCGCGCACATACATGCCGGGCAGCAACATGCCATCCGGATTGGGGAAGGTCGCGCGCAGCGTCACGGCACCGGATGTCGGATCGACCGACACTTCGGAAAATTGCAGACGCCCCTCGATCGGGTAGGTGCTGCCATTGGGCAGCAGCAACTGGATGCGGGCACCATCCGCTTCGCTGACGCCGCCGCTCTTCATCGCCTGCTTGAGATCGATGATCTCGGCAGCCGATTGCGTCATGTCGACATAGACCGAATCGCTGCGCTGGATCATGGCCAGCGGATCCGCCTGACCGGCCTGGACCAATGAGCCCGGTGTGAACAGCGATCGACCGATGCGGCCCGAAATCGGGGCTTTGATACGGGTGAAGGCCTGGTTGACCTGCGCCGCCTGCACTGCGCCACGCTGCGCTGCAACATCGGCGCGCGCCTGCTGCGCCGCCGCGTCGGCATCGTCATATTCCTGGCGGCTGACGGCATTTATGCCGACCAGATCCTTATAGCGTTGCGCCTGCAGCGCGGTCGATCGGATCGCGGCATTGGCGCGCGCGAGCGAACCCTGCGCCTGCGCCAGCGCAGCGCGATAGGGAGCATCCTCAATCTCGTAGAGCAATTGCCCCGCGCGAACCATGCCGCCTTCGGTAAACAGACGCCGACGAATGACGCCGCTGATCTGCGGCCGGACTTCGGCGGTTTCCAGGGCCACGACTCGGCCCGGCAGTTCGTTGATGAGAGGGACCGACCCTGTCGTCAGCGTGACGACGCCGACGGCCGGCGGCGGCGGCGCGGGCGGTGGACTTTCCCCGCACGCGCTGAGCGCCAATGCCGACGCACACGCCAGCAGCCCGATGAATGTCCCCTTATGCATCGCCTGAATTCCGTTCGCTGTGAATAGCAATTAGGAATGAACGTTCATTCCGCTTGCCCCGCAATTAGGATCGTGCCACAAGATATTCAAGAGGCAAAATCATAAGGGGCGCAGAAATTGGTTGCGGTGCAGCATGACAAGCGTGGAACAGTCGGGGAGAAGTCAGGCAAGGCCCGTATTCTGGCGGCGGCCCGCGAACTGTTCGACAGCCATGGCTTCCACCAGACATCGATGGCGGAACTCGCCACTGCTGCGCAGGTCTCGGTTGGCCAGATTTATCGACTTTTCAAAGGTAAGGAAGATATTATCGAGGCGTTGGTGCATGCCGACGCCGACGAATGGTGCGAGGATATGGCTGCGTTGCGTCAGCGGCTGCAGGCTGGCGAATTGACGGTTGAACAGACGTTTGAACAATTATTGTTGCATACGATTGACGAAAAGAATGAGGCCCTGTCCTTCGACATATTGGCCGAGAGTTTCCGTAACGAGGCCGTTGGCGACACGATCGCGAATATGTGCATGCGGTTTCGCACCTATATCCGCGATTTCGCCTGTGCCGCCAATCCCGACCTATCGGGCGAAGCGTTGGAAGGCGCAGAGGAGGTGGTCCTGGCCTGCATGTTCGGGCTGGGCCATCGCAGCCTGTCGCGCCCAAAGCTGAGCGCGGCGGCGACCGGCACCTTGTCCGCGCGGATGATCATCGCCGCGTTGCGCACCATCGGCTGATCGGCGGCTTGGGCCGCGCGATTATTTCGCGGCCACACCGTCGGCCAAGACGATCGCCGACCAGCTTTTGCCCGGCACGAGATATTTGCTTGCCAGCGCCTGTAACTGAGGCGCGGTGACGGTCAGCATATCCTGCCCCATCGTGTGCATCGCCTGAACATAGCGGGGATCGTGCGTCGCGCCCTCCATCTGGTTCATCCAGAAGGCGTTGCCGGTGCTCGCCCGTGCCAATAATTGCCGCATCGGCGCGACCGCCCGCTGCAATTCATCGTCACTGACAGGATTTTTCACCAGGTCGGCCGCCGTGCTTTTTACGACGTCGTAGAAATAGGCGATGCGATCCGGCCGGACCTGGCTGGTGACCAGTATATAGCCGCCATTCTCATAGGAGAAAGGCCAGCTATTCTGGACACTTGGCGAATAGGCCGCGCCTTCGGCCGAGCGCAGCCGGTCAAACAGGCGATCGTTGAAGATCTGGGTGAGGATTTCCAGCTGGCGCGCTTCCTTTTGCAGGGCAAAGCCCCCTGCCGTCGGCCAGGCCATCACTGCGGCAGCCTGTTCCTTGTCGCCTTTGTGGCGCAGAACCACCGGCGTTTTGACAGGTGCGGGGAAGTTCATCGCGCGGTTGGCGGCGGGCGCGGGCTCGTCGGACCGGGGCGGCAAGGCGCCAAAGGTCGCGGCGACCGCCTGGATCGCATCCTCTGCCTTCACATGACCGAATATCTGAACCTCGATCGGCCCCGATGCCAGCACAGGCTCCCACACCGCGCGGAAATCCTGCGGCGTCAGCGCCGCAATCTCTTCGCGCGACGGCGTGCGGAAACGCACATCCTTATCATGCAACAACCAGTTAAGGTCGCGCCCCAACACGGCGTCGGGCGATTGCGACATGGCGTCATAGGCAAGCATCGCGCCCGTCTTCACCCGCTCGATCGGCGCAGGATCCCAGCCCGGCATGGCGAGCTTGGTCGCGAACAGGCGCAACTGGTCCCGATAATCCGCCGGCCGGGTCACGGCCTGTAATTCGAAGGCATCATCGTCGATGGCGAACTCCATGCCCATGCGGCGGCCATTGGTCAGTTCGTCCAATTCGCGCTGGCCCAGCTTGCCGATACCGCTGGCGACGAGCGCATAGCCCCCTGCCCAGCTCGCCACTGGCTTGGTCGGCGAAAAACTCTGCTGCCCATGGCCGAAGCGGACATTGATCCGCACCTTTTCCGTCTCGGCATCATTGGCGAACAGGGTCAGTTTAACGCCATTCGAGAAGGTTATGCTTTCCATGCCGGGCAAGCCGACGGCGCTGCGCGATACGACCGTGGCCGGTGCGCCCAAGGTGGGCAGGTCATCCATCGTCACCGGCTTTTCCGCCAGCCGGACGTTGGTGGCCGCCTTGACCGGGGCGGCAACGGCGGCCGCGAGGCGGGCATCGGTTCCCGCCTCCACCTTGCCGGTCACCAGCAGGGCACGAAAGACGTCGGCGGAAAAGAGCCGCCGGGTGGAATCCAATATCTTCTGCGGGGTCATGGCGGGCTTGCCGGCGCGGAATATCTCCACGGCGGCCTGCGGGCTGACGGTAGTTTCCCGAATATCGACGGCGCTCACCAGATCGCTCGCCTGACTGGCACTGGCTTGCGTATCGGCATTTTCGACCTGGATCGACAGGGCGGTGTCCATTTGCGCATATTCGCGGTCGATTTCCAGCTGGCTGGGCGGGCTTGCCTTGGCATCTTCCACGATGGCGCGCACATCGGTCAGCGCCTTTTCCCAATCATCATTGGCGGGAATGATCGACATGAAGGTGCCGTCTGCCGAACGGCTGACATCCTGCTGCTCGACACTGGCCTGCAGGAAACTCCCCCCTGCCCGCGCCGCCTGTTCCAACCGGCGGCTGATGATCTGCAGCGCCAGCATGTCGGTCAGCTTGTCCTGATTATAGACGATCGTGTCGGCGCGCGGCTTCCAGGGACGCAACCAGGCGGCGGTGAGGCCGACCGGCGCGCCGGGTTCGACCAAGACACGCGTCGCGGGGCTTTTGGGATCGGGCTTGCCGAAATCGGGCATGGGTGCCCCTTTGCCCGCCACGGTCCAGGCCGCGAAATTGTCGCGGATGAGTTGCTCGGCCTGCGCGGGGTCGATATCGCCCGCGATCGCGATCACTGTATTTTCAGGGCGATACCAGCGCTGGTGAAAGGCAGTCATCGCCTTGGCGGTCGCGGCGTTCAACGTGGCGACGGTGCCGATTGGCGAATGATCGGCCAAAGGCTGCTTGGCGAAGAAATGCTGGCGGCTGGCATCGGATATCCGCATTTGGGCACCCTCGCTTTCCCGCCGCTCGGCCAATACCACGGCGCGCTCAGCGGCGATGGCGCTATCGACGATGTTGGGATCAGCCATCATGCCCGAAAGAATTTTCAAACTTTCGCCAAGGCTTGCCTGCGTGGCTTGGGGCAAGTCGAGTGCGTAAGTCGTGCCGGTCGGCGACGTTATAGCGTTGCTGTCGCTGCCGAAGGTCACACCCAAACGTTGCCAAATCCGTTTGGATTCGCCGTCCGGCACGTGGCGCGACCCGCGCATCGTAAGATGCTCCATATAATGGGCATATCCCATTTCATCGGACCGCTCCATGAGCGACCCTGCGTCGATCCGCAGCCGCACAGACACCTGACCCGGCGGCACACCATTGCGACGGATCGCATAGCGCAAACCATTGGACAGCGTACCGAAATGCCACGCGGCATCGATCGGCACATCGCTATTTTGGTAAAGCCAGGGGCGGGTTTCGGCCTGCGATGCGCCCGACCTGGCAAGCGCCGTTGGCGTTTCGGTTTGGGCCGAAAGCGGCGCGGTCGAAACCGACAGCAGCAGGGCGAGGACGGAGAGCGAAGCAGCCGAACGGCGGGGGGAAAAATGCATAGGCGTCGGAGCCTAGCGACAGTTTCCTGAATGGCCACTGACAATCATCGTCACGACGGGAGACTGTTTCTCCCATCGGGTAGAGCGTGCCGGGAACCTGTCCCGGCACGCGCCATCCTGATTATACGCGCGGTGCGCCGGTGCGCTGAACGGCGCTCTTGTGCGCGCCGACCGGGCCGCCGCTGCGACGACGACGGAAGGGGCGCTTCTCACCACCCTCCGCTTCAGGGCGATGGGCGCGATCCGGGGTGCCGCGCGATTGCTTCTGGCCGTCCTGATATTTGCGCTGACCATCGGCGCGACGCGCCTGTTGCTGCGGCGACTGGCTCGGACCCTTTTTGGGAGCCGCGGGCTTTGGCATGTTGCGCACCGCTTCCATGAAATTCTCAGGCAGCGCTTCGATTTCCAGCTTTACGCGGGTCGTCTTTTCGATCGACTTGAGGAAAGGCCGTTCGTCATCCGCCACGAAGCTGATCGCGATGCCCTCAGCCCCGGCGCGCGCGGTGCGGCCGATGCGGTGGACATATTGTTCGGCTACATTAGGAATTTCAAAGTTGATGACGTGGGACACACCCGAGACGTCGATACCGCGCGCAGCGATATCGGTCGCAACCAACAGCTTGACCTTGCCCTGACGGAACGCCTGCAACGCGGTGGTGCGCTGACCCTGGCTCTTGTTGCCATGGATCGCGAAAGCGTCGATCCCGGCACCTTCCAGGAAGCGCACGACGCGGTCGGCCCCATGTTTGGTGCGGGTGAAGATCAGCGCGCGGTCGATATCTTCGCTCTTGAGCATCAGATGGAGCAGCGCCTGCTTTTCCGCCTGGTTCACGAAGATCGCGCGCTGACGCACACGCTCTGCGGTGGTCGATTGCGGCGCGACGCTGACCTTGATCGGATCATTGAGGAACTGGGCGGCGAGCGCCTCGATTTCCTTGGGCATGGTGGCCGAGAAGAAGAGATTCTGCCGTTCGCGCGGCAACATCTTGGCGACGCGCTTCAAGGGATGAATGAAACCCATGTCCATCATCTGGTCGGCTTCGTCGAGGACGAAGATTTCCGTGTCCTTGATGGTGAAGGCGCGCTGGTCGATCAGATCGAGCAGGCGGCCGGGCGTTGCGACGACGATGTCGACGCCACCGGCCAGCACGCGGATCTGCTTGTTGATCGGCACGCCGCCGAACACGGTCTCGACGCTCAGCTTGAGGAAGCGGCCATAGTCGCGGAAGCTCTGCGCGATCTGCGCGGCCAGTTCGCGGGTCGGCGCCAGCACCAGCATACGACAGCCCTTGAGCGGCGTGACCTTGGGGTTGCGGGCGAAATAGTCGAGGCTGGGCAGCGCGAACGCCGCCGTCTTGCCCGTGCCGGTCTGCGCGATGCCGCACAGATCCTTGCCTTCCAGCAGCGCCGGAATGGCTTTCTGCTGGATCGGCGTCGGGGTGACGTAATTTTTGGAGGCGAGCGCCTTCATGATCGGCTCAGCCAGACCAAGTTCGTTGAATTGCATGTATAAACTCACAAGTGGGCCATGCGCCAACCTGATCTGCGGACGCAGCAAGGGCGCTAAGGCGGGTTACGAAACGACCCGCGTGAAAAGGGAAGCCTCAAGCTTAACGCAGACTCTCATTGGCCGGTCCGTGAGCCCTTTGTGGCTGCTTCAGCCACCATAGGTTTGCGGACGATCACGCTGCCAATCGCTGTGGGGCCAAAATGACTCCTCTGCTGCGCTGCAACGCATATGGCGAAGTCGCAGGCAAAAAGCAAGCGGCCGCGACATCATGCCGCGACCGCCTGTTTATTCGTGGAATATGATCAGAGCTTTATTTCGACATGCTTGGTCTTCAGCTCATCGCGCACGTCGCCGCCGAACATCATCTTGAATACGCCCGTCAGCGACATGTCCGCGCGCCAGATTTCGGCGGTGCCAAGATCGAAGCGCAGCATCAACAGGTTCGGATCATTGCGCCCACCCGGATACCAGGCTTCGACCTGCTTGGACCAATGCCGATCGATCACCACCGGGTCGGTTTCTTCGGTCAATGTCCCGTCTATGCAGGCGAACAGGTCATGATCCTTCGCCGAATATTGCGCCATGGCGGCACCACCGGGGGCCAATCGATTATCCTTGCTGGTATAGAACCAGAAGCAATGATTGGCGTCGGGGTCGAGTTGGGCGGTCATCGGCAGGCTATGTTCATGGCTGTTCTGCAGCCCGATCATCAGGAATGGACTGCTGGCCAGATCGCTCCAGAAACGGTCGCGAATTTCGGAATGGGTGCTCATTGAGGCTCTCCTGTTGCGTCCTTCAATCAATCAATGGCCGCCTGCGAAGTTCCCCACCGCTTGATCTTGCCGCTGCTTGTCGCCACATAGCGTTCATGCTGATCGAGACCGAACTGACGCCCAACCCGGCGACCATCAAATTCCTCCCCGGCCGCACCGTGATGGGGGCCGGTACGCGCGATTTCGCGACGCCGGAAGAAGCCGAGGCGTCGCCTCTCGCCGATGCCCTGTTCGGGCTGGGTGACGTGACCGGCGTGTTCTTCGGCAGCGATTTTATTTCGGTGACGATCGCACCGGGATCGGAATGGGCCTATGTGAAGCCGGACATTCTGGCGACTTTGCTGGAGCATTTTTCCGCCAACATGCCGCTCTTCAAGGCGGGCTCCGCCGCCGAGATCAGCGTGCCGGGCGATGAGGGCAGCTTTGGCGACGACCCGGAAGATGCCGAGATCGTCGAGCAGATCCGCGAATTGATCGATACGCGCGTGCGTCCCGCCGTTGCCAATGATGGCGGCGACATCATCTATCGCGGCTTTGACAAGGGCACGGTCTATCTCAAGATGCAGGGGGCTTGCGCGGGTTGCCCGTCGTCCACCGCGACGCTCAAGAACGGCATCGAACAGTTGCTCAAACATTATGTTCCCGAAGTCACGGAAGTGCGCGCCGTCTGATCCGCGCCTGTCATTTGGCAAATCGCGCCTGATCGACTAACCGCTAGGCGAATCCGCTCTTTTGCGGAGCCTAAAGGGAGTATGGTTTGCGCCTGCTGGTGATCGACACTGCGACACAGGCTTTGTCCGTGGCGTTGTTGGAAAACGGCGCGCCGATCGGCCGCCATCATGAAATCGTCGGCCGCGGCCATGCCGAAGCCTTGCTGCCCGCCATTGCCGCGCTGCCCGACGGTGGTCGCGCCGACGCCATTGCGGTGGATGTCGGGCCAGGCAGCTTTACCGGGGTTCGTATCGGGATAGCAGCAGCACGCGCGCTTGCGCTGGCGTGGCAACTCCCGCTTTCGGGCTACAGCGCGCCCTCCATGATCGCCGCCAGCGCCGCGCGCCAGCATAGGGGCGATGATCCGATCATCGTTACCATCACCGGAGGCCATGGCGAACTATTCTGGCAAGCGTTCACCAGCGACGGCATGGCGGCGACCGGGCCGATCCAGTCCACGCCCATCCCCATCCTGGCAAACCAGATCACCGCGACCGTCATCTATGGCACGGGTGCCGAAGCGTTGGTCACGGCACGGGGTGCGGGCGCGGCCCAAACCATTTATCCCGATGCGGCCGACTATCCACTGATTGCGGCTCTGCCCCCCTTGCCCTCGACACCGCTCTATGGCCGAGGGGCCGATGCCAAGACCATGGCGGAGCGTGCAGCATCATGATGCCCAATCTATTCTTCGACACCTATGACGAAGGGGAGCGCAATGCGATCGCCGACGCCATGACGGTAATGGAAGCCGCGTTCGACCCGGTATTTGGTGAAGCCTGGACCGCAGCGCAACTTTCCGGCGTCATGATGATGCCGGGCACCTGGCTGACAGTCGTGCGGATCGACGCCGCCCCATTGGGCTTTGCCCTGGTGCGATCAGTATTGGATGAATGCGAACTGTTACTGCTCGCGGTTGATCCGCTGTGGCGCGGACGTGGTGTCGGGGAAGCACTGTTACGCGACAGTCTGATCCGAGCACGCCGTAGGGGCATCACGTCGATGAACCTGGAAGTGCGGTCCTCCAATAACGCCATAAAACTATACGAAAAAAGCGGGTTTGAATATGTGCATCGTCGTCCCGGTTACTATCGCGGTAACGATGGACAACTTCATGATGCTCTAAGCTTTCGTATTGATATGCGGATATAACCCTCTAGCCCCTTGCGAAATCAGCCCATGAGGTCTAGCGGAGACATACCGCTGCAGAAAATCAATTTCCGCGGACGGGTCGCATTATAAAAGCCTTCGTAGGAAATAGATAAATGGAAACCGAATCGGCACAGAGCGAACTGCTCATCACTTTGACTTCCGACATCGTCGCGGCGCATGTCTCCAACAATAGCGTTGCAGTATCGGACGTCGCCACTTTGATTCAGAATGTTCATGGTGCTTTGTTGGCGCTGAACGAACCGGTCGTCGCGCCTGAAGTCAAGCCGGAGCCCGCTGTGTCGGTCCGCTCTTCGATCAAGCCCGACTTCATAATTTGCCTGGAAGATGGCAAGAAGCTCAAGATGCTCAAGCGCCATCTGATGACGCATTATCAGATGACCCCGGACGATTATCGCGCCAAATGGGGCCTGCCGGCCGACTATCCCATGGTTGCCCCCAACTATGCCGAACAGCGCCGCAACCTGGCGAAGAAGATTGGCCTGGGCACCAAGCGCCGCCGGACTGCCCGCGTCGCAAAATAACCACGCGCCCGCATGGATATGGGAAAGCAGGGGTGCATCGCTGATGCGCCCCTTTCCTGTATCTGGCCTTTCCTGTCCCTGGAAAAGCCGCTAGGCATAAGCCCAATTCCCTGGACTTTCCATTTGAGCGAGCCTTCATGAACCGCAAGATCGACGTCGAAGCCCTGTGCCATGAAAAAGGCCTTCGCATCACCGAACAACGGCGCGTGATCGCGCAGGTGTTGAGCGACGCCATGGATCACCCCGATGTCGAGGAATTGCACAAGCGGTCGGCCATGATCGATCCCGGCATCTCGATCGCCACGGTGTACCGCACCGTCCGCCTGTTCGAGGAAGCGGGGATTTTGGAGCGGCATGATTTCGGTGATGGTCGCGCCCGCTACGAGGCGGCACCGGAATCGCATCACGATCATCTGATCGACGTTGAAACCGGCAATGTCATCGAATTCGTCGATCCAGAGCTGGAACAGCTGCAAAAGCAGATCGCCGAGAAACTAGGTTTCCGGCTGGTCGATCATCGCATGGAACTGTACGGCGTCGCGCTCGAACGGAAGAACTGACGCGCTCGCCCCTGTGCGACGCACGGTCCGCATAGCAGCGCTGGTCGCCAGCCTGCTTGCCTGCCTGCTCCCCCATCTGCTCTGGAAACTGGCCAGACGGCAATCGCCCTGGCCGCGCCGCTTCCTGGCGTTAGCGACGCGCGCGATTGGCGTCCGCGTGGAGATTGCCGGGCAGCCGCATGATGGTGACATGTTCCTGCTCGCCAATCATGTCAGCTGGATCGACATATTGGTGCTCGGCGGCGCAACCGGCGCAGCCTTCGTCGCGCATGACGGGATCGCGCGCTGGCCGGTGGTCGGCTGGTTGGCAGCGCAGAATAATACGCTGTTCGTGGCACGCGAACGGCGCGGCGCGCTATCCCATCAACTCGATGCCTTGCGCGCCGCGATGCAAGGGCATCAGCCGGTCGCGCTCTTCCCCGAAGGCACCACCAGCGACGGCAACGGCCTGCTGCCGTTCAAACCCTCGCTGCTCGCCGTCCTTCTTCCCCCTCCTCGCGCCGTGCTGATCCAGCCAGTGCATATCGACTATGGCGCGGCGACCGGCGAGATCGCCTGGCATGGCGATGAACCGGCAGGCACCAACGCTTGGCGTGTGCTCGGCCGCAAGGGGCCACTGGTGGTCACGCTGCGTTTTCTGTCGCCGTTCGACCCGGCGACATGCGCTGATCGCAAGGTCATCGCAGCCACCGCGCGCGACCGGATCGCCGCAAGCATTGCCCTGCACCAGCGCCCTTTCGCTTATGCCCCGCCCTCTATATAGCTGGTGGCCATGAATCGTACCGATGCCCCCAAAACGCCTGCCACCTTCCACGTCAAATCCTTTGGTTGCCAGATGAACGTCTATGATGGCGAGCGGATGGCAGAGATGCTTGGCGCGCGCGGCATGACGGCGGCGGCGGACGGGGTGGATGCCGATCTGGTTATTCTCAACACCTGCCACATCCGCGAAAAGGCAGTGGACAAGGTCTATTCCGACATTGGCCGCATGACCCGCGAGGATGGCACCCGCCCGATGATCGCGGTCGCGGGCTGTGTCGCGCAGGCCGAAGGCAGCGAGATCAGCCGCCGCGCCAAAACCGTCGATATCGTCGTCGGCCCGCAAGCCTATCACCGCCTGCCTGACCTGATCGAGAAGGCCGGACGCGGCGAAGAGGCGGTTGATACCGACATGCCGGCCGCGTCCAAATTCGGTGCCCTGCCCGCCCGTGGCAAGCAAGCGCGCCCCACCGCCTTCCTGACGATCATGGAAGGGTGCGACAAATTCTGCACTTATTGCGTGGTCCCCTATACGCGTGGCGCAGAGATCAGCCGTTCGTGGACCGCCATCCTCGACGAAGCCAGGGCGCTGGTCGATGGCGGGGTGAAGGAAATCACGCTGCTGGGCCAGAACGTCAACGCCTGGTCGGGCGAGGATGACAAGGGCGTGATGCAGGGGATGGACGGGCTGGTCCGCGCGCTTGCCGCCATTCCCGAGCTTCAGCGCATCCGCTACACCACCAGCCACCCCAACGACATGAGCGATGGCCTGATCGCCGCACATGGCGATTGCGCCAAGCTGATGCCCTTCCTCCACTTGCCGGTACAGTCGGGCAATGACCGCATCCTCAAGGCCATGAACCGCAGCCATGATGTGGGCAGCTATTTGCGCCTTATCGACCGGGTGCGCGCCGTGCGGCCCGACATCGCCCTGTCGGGCGACTTCATCGTCGGCTTCCCCGGCGAAACCGACGCGGAGTTCGAAGATACGCTCCGCATCGTCGATGCGGTCGGCTATGCCCAATGCTATTCATTCAAATATAGCCCCCGTCCCGGCACCCCTGCCGCAGAGATGGACGGGCAGGTGCCCGCCGCCGTCATGGACGAACGCCTCGCCCGGCTGCAGGCCGCAATCAACCGGCATCAGGTGGCGTTCAACAGTACGACCGTCGGTCGCCGCACCGACATCTTGCTGGAACGCAAAGGCCGTTATGCAGGTCAATTGATCGGCAAGACGCCCTGGCTCCAGTCCGTCCACGTCACCGCGCCCAACCATGCGATCGGTGACCTGATCGAAGTCGATATCATCAGCGCCGGTCCCAATAGTCTGGCCGGCGAGTATAGCAGGAGGAAAGCCGCTTGAACCAAAGCCTCGTCATTCCCGCATGTGTGGGACGCCATCTCCCCGATCTACCGCTATGGCGGATCTTCACGAGATGCATGACGAGCAAGGGAGGCTGACCATGGGCAAGAAACCGAACCCCAACCATCGCACCGATGTCGCCGAACGCGCCCGGCTCGAAGTCACTTTCGACAAGCCGCACCTGCTCGGCACGTTATTTGGCCAATATGACCAGAATCTGGTCGCGATCGAAAATCGGCTGGGCGTCTATATCGCCGCGCGCGGCAACAAGTTGCAGATCGAGGGCGAGGCGCAGGCCGCCGCCCGCGCGCGCGACGTGATGACCGGCCTCTACAACCGCATCGTGGCGGGCCAGCAGATCGACACCGGCGCGGTCGAGGCGGTGATCGCCATGTCGTCCGAACCGACGCTGGACGGCATCATCCGCCATGACGTCGCCGAACCGCCCACGGTGATGATCCGCACGCGCAAGAAGACGATCGTGCCGCGTTCGGCCACCCAGGTCACCTATATGGAGGCGCTGAACCGCAACGACATCATCTTTGCATTGGGGCCAGCAGGCACCGGCAAGACCTATCTGGCGGTGGCGCAAGCGGTCAGCCAGTTGATCACTGGCACGGTGGACAAGCTGATCCTGTCGCGTCCTGCGGTCGAGGCTGGCGAGCGGCTCGGCTTCCTGCCCGGCGACATGAAGGAGAAGGTCGATCCCTATCTCCG
>TARA_R110000787_G_scaffold55454_1_pt1 | contig 18440 bp, 15 predicted proteins | sample TARA_R110000787 | Tara Oceans TARA_R110000787 (sample SAMEA4397920) | marine metagenome | biome: Polar Biome; feature: [DCM] deep chlorophyll maximum layer (ENVO:01000326); material: water (ENVO:00002006), including particulate matter (ENVO:01000060) such as... | depth 35 m
CTGTCACGCCGGGGGTCGCGGGTTCGAGTCCCGTCCGCTCCGCCAATATGTGGTTTCAAATGGGGCACCTCGCGGGGTGCCTCATTTGTTTCTGCCATAAAAAGTTTTCAAGGTGATCTGAGCCATGCTTCAAAACATACGTGATCGTCTGACTGGGCCTTTGGTCTGGTTCGTAGTGGGCCTGATCGGCATTCCATTCGCGTTCTGGGGCATCGGCACTTTCAACTTTGGCGGAGGCGACCCGGTTGTCGTCAAGGTCGGCGACCAGGACATTACCCAGAATCGATTCCAGCAAGCTTTCAATCAGCGCTACCAGCAATATCGAGCGCTGCTCGGCGATGGCTTCCGAGCTGACTTGTTTGATGAAGGCCAGTTTCGCCGCCTGACCCTGGACGACATGATCCAGGACTCTGCAATGCGCCAGTTCGCAATCGAACAGGGCTACCGTGCCAGCGACCAGTCCGTGCGTGATCTTTTGCTTGAAATTCCGGCCTTCCAGAGTGATGGCAAGTTTTCCAAGGACACCTACCTGCAGGTCCTTCAGCGCCAGGGTATGACACCTGAGAGCTACGAGAGCCAGCTCAGGCAATCACTGGTCATTGATCAGCTACGTAATGCGATACAGACCTCTGCCTTCGTAACGGATGAGGAAGTCTGGCAGTCGTACCGCCTAGAGAAGCAAACGCGCAGTATTACGGCCGTTCCCGTTACGACCAAGAATTTTCGTGACAAGGCGGAGGTCAGCGACGAGCAAATCGCTGAGTTGTACGCAAGCGATAAGAAGAATTACATGTCGGCAGAACGGATGAAGGTCCGTTACATCGAGCTGGACCGCAACAAGTTGCCGGAAATCGAGAAGCCTGACAGCGAAGTACTCAAAGTCCTGTACGACGCGGAGAAGGATGCGCGCTTCTCCTCCCCTGAAGAACGAAAAGCCCGGCATATTCTCATTGAGTTCGGTGACGACAAAGCTCAGTCCCGCAAGCTGGCGGAGGGCCTATCAGAACAGGCACGCGCCGGAACAGATTTTTCCGAATTGGCCAGCACACATTCGTCGGATCCTGGCTCAAAGGAAAAGGGCGGTGATCTGGGCTGGGTCAGAAAGGGCGTGATGGTGCCTGAATTCGAAGCGGCTTTGTTTGCCATGGAGTCCGGGAAAGTATCTGACCCGGTGGAGTCTGATTTTGGTTGGCACGTGATCCGTCTGGATGAAGTCCGCGAGCCATCGGTTCGCGCATTCGAAGATGAAGCGGTTCAGGCTGAACTGCTCGACGTATTTCGTAATCGCGAGCGAGAAACGCATTTCAAGGAATTGTCTGATCAGCTTGAGTTGTTGGCGTTTGAAAACACCGAACTCGAACCTGTCGCAGAAAAGCTTGGACTGCAGGTGCAGACCAGCGATTGGTTCACGCGCGGTGAAGGGCAGGGAATTGCAACAATCGAAGCAGTCCGATCAGCTGCATTTGCCCCTGAAGTCATTCAGTCGGGCGAAAACAGTAAGCCTATCGCCGCTAGCGCTGATGCGCTGGTCGTTGTTCACAAGGAAGAACACGAAGCGGCGCGTCAGTTGCCATTGGAAGAAGTCATCGACGAGCTTCGCGAACGACTGGTCACGGAACAGGCCCGGCGGCTTGCAGGCGAAGCAGCGGCATCGATCGTTGCTGAGGTCAAGGCAGGAGCTAAGCTGACTGACATCGCGCAGAAGCGTGGGCTGGAAGTGCAGTTTTCCGGCGATGCGCAGCGTGGCCAGGCTGAGCTCGATGCATGGGTTGCGTCTGCTGTTTTTCGGATGCCGCGCCCTGATTCTGGAACCGTGGAAGTTCAGGCCCTGCAGAGCAGTGAAGGCGGCATGACTGTCGTAGCCTTGACGGCAGTCAATGATCCAGAGCGACCCGCCGAAGCAGATCGTGCTTTGGATAGCGCACGCGATCCCGTGAGAGACGGTGTGGCCGGTGCAGAATTTGCTGCTTATCAACAGGCGGTGGAAGATGCGGTCTCCGTGGAGATGGTCAACGCGCCAGAGCTGGAAGCCAATAAGCCGGAATTCTGATCGTCTGTTGCCACCCTGAATTGCGTAGGGGCGTCGGCTCCCGTAACTTGAAGCCTCACGTGCAGCGCCGGTGAATGTGTCATTGTCCGGCTTGCCTCGTGGCTCGTGGCAATCAAGTGCATTGAGTTCGGAGTAACGCGAATGAGCGGTGAGAACATATCTGCTGACTTGAACCCGGAATGCAAGTCGCGACTGCCGGCGCTACACTGGCAGATTGTCATTGCCCTGGTCTTGGCCTGCATAGCAGGAATGACGCTGGGTGATAATCCGACGTTCATTGCCAGTGCTGACTTTGTTGGCAAGCTGTTCTTGAACGCGCTCAAGATGATGATCATTCCGCTGATATTGGCGTCGATGGTCTCTTCCATGATGGGGATGAATGATCAGGGAGCGCTAGGAAGACTCGGCCTGTTCACCGGCCTGTTCTTTGTTCTGACCACGACTGCTTCAGTACTGACAGGTCTGATTCTGGTGAACTGGATTTCACCGGGGCTTATCAATGGCGCACCAGCTAGTGAGCAACTAGGTCTGGCGGTTGATACCAGCGCCGTTATTGGCTCGATAGAAGGTCGCGGTTCGGGCGATATTCTCGGTGTTTTTCTGCGAATGGTCCCGCCAAATCTGATTGAGGCGGCGTCGTCTGACCAAATGCTTGCTGTCATCTTTTTCGGCATCTTGTATGGCTACTTTGCATCACGACTCAAAGGATCGTTGGCGCAGACACAGCGCCAATTCTGGGATGGCCTTTATGAAACCATGATCGCGATTACCGGTTGGGTGATGATGTTTGCACCTATTGGTGTGTTTGCGCTGGTATCCAAGACGATTGGCTTGACCGGCTGGAGCGCGGTAGGGCCCTTGCTCAAGTTCTTCTGGGTGGTGGTTCTGGCCTTGGCGATTCAGGCTTTTCTCTGGTTGCCCCTGATTCTCAAGCTTCTTGCCCGCGTTTCGCCCCGTGCGCACTTCAAGGCGGCCGCGAAAGCGATGCTGACTGCTTTCTCCACCAGTTCTTCTGTGGCCACTATTCCGGTCAGCATGGAATGCATGCGTCGCGGGGCAGGGGTTTCGCAGAAGATCAGTGGCTTCGTGCTGCCGCTGGGTTCCAACCTCAACATGAACGGAACTGCGCTGTATGAATGCGTTGCAGCCATGTTCATTGCCCAGGCCTACGGGCTGGAGTTGTCCTTTTTCTCGCAGTTCCTGATCGTCATGCTGGCCGTGATTACGGCCATCGGTGTTGCTGGCATTCCTTCGGCCAGTCTGGTCGCGATTGCCGTCATTCTGGGCGCTATCGGGCTTCCCTTAGAGGGCATTGGCCTGATCCTGGCCGTGGACCGCATTCTTGACATGGCGCGGACCTCGATCAACGTCTTCGGAGATACCGTCTGTACGGTTCTGATGGCCAGATGGCAAGGTGAAGACGGGATTCTCGGCGAGCCACGCATGGGCAAGCCCCAATAGACGCTCTCTTCTTTGCCCGCTATGTTCTTGGAAGTTCCTTATAAGGGTCTTCCCATGAAACTGGTTAATTCAACGCCTAGCGCTTTCGGACGAAAAGTTGCAATTGCACTGACGGAGAAAGGCATCCCGTTTGAGCAGGTGATGGACGTGCCCTGGAATGATCAGACGATCGTGCCCGAGTTCAGTCCGCTTGAGCAGTTACCAATTCTGGTGACTGACGATGGCCAGAAAATTTACGATTCCATGTACATTCTGGAGTGGTTGGAGCGACGCTATCCGAAGCCTGCGCTCCTGCCGCGCGGCGACGACGAGGTTCTTGCGGTCAAGCGACTTCAACTCCTGTCAGAGCGCCTCATGGAGATTATTGTTCTGTGTGTTTTTGAAGAGCAGAGAGAACATCCAAGTGAAGCCTGGACGGCGAGACAAAGGCGCAAGATCGGAAGCGGTCTGGCTGAAGTCTCCAGGCTGGTAGCGTCTCGCGTAGTCACGCCGGGGCAGCCGATCAACTATGCCGATTGCGCCACCGGTCCGATGCTGACCTGGTTCGATTTCATGCTTTCCAACGGAATGTTTTCTCAAATCCCGGAAGCGCGCTGGCGTGATCACCACCCAAATCTGGTGACTTATGTGGATGCGCTCGAATCTCGCGACTCGTTCCAGCAAACCGCTCCGGAAATGTTTGTCGTCGATCTTCCCGCTGTTGTTAGTTGAGGTTTGATCTGAAGGCTCGAACTGGAGTCCACGGAACAATTACGGGCTGCCAGATGCCGATAAATGTGGGCGGGTAACGGCTGCAATTACCGCCCGAGTCGGGAAAGTCCTGCAGGTGGACGCGTCCGGCTCTCTTGAGCCATCCGCTGGACCTTAAGGCCGCGATTTTTCCTATCAGAGCCGTTGCGGCGGGTCACCAGGCTGGCACCGCAACGGCTCATGCTTCAGATATCCAACACCAGACGCGCTGATTTTGCCCTTGAGACGCAGACGCACATCTGCTTATTGGAGTTGCGCTCGGCGTCACTCATGACCGCGTCGCGATGATCGGGGACACCCTCCAGTACGGGTGTGATGCAGGAGCCGCATATGCCCTGTGTGCAGGAACACATGACCTGATGTCCGTTGCCATGCAGGACGTCTATGAGGAACTCATCAGGCTGAACCTGCAGCGTCTTCTTGCTGCGAGCCAGAAAGACTTCGAACGACTTGTTCTCTGTAGCATCAATTTTTGGTGGTGCAAAAGTTTCCGAGAACATCGCGGTCTGCGGCCAGCCTTGTTGCTCTCCAGTCTGCATTACAGACGACATGAAGCCACCGGGCCCACAGATGTACAGGGCGGTATTGCGCTTGTACTGACCGAGAATTTGTCCGGCGTCAAAGCGTTGCTGTATATCGGCGTTGTCGAGATACACATGAACGGCATCCGAAAAAGGGATCTCGGAAAGCGCATCAGCGAAGGGCTGCGCTGCCTGGTCCCTGGCACAGATGTGCAATTCAAAGGGCTTGCCCGCGGCCCAAAGCCGGTGCGCCATGGAAAGTAAGGGAGTGATGCCGATGCCGCCTGCAATCAGAACATATTGTTGAAAGTCCAGATTGAGCGGGAAGTTGTTGCGCGGGCTTCCAATCTCAACTGCGTCGCCTGGCCGCATGGATTCGTGAAGCAGTTTCGATCCGCCTCTACCGTGCACATCCTTCTTCACCGCGATGACGTAGCGATTGCGCTCGGATGGGTCGTTGCACAGCGAATACTGTCGTACGAGTTTGTCGCTGATTCTGACATCGATATGAGCGCCTGCGTCGAATGCGGGCCAGCTGGATCCGTCTGCGGGCACAAACTCGTAAGACTGAATATCTGCGCCGACAACGCTGACGCGCTCAAGCTTTGCATTGAGCCACTGTTGCGTTGCGGGCTTCGGGAGTTTGATGTCGGTGCACTCGGACCAGATGGTCCTGTTCGGTATGTTCTGGCTCCGGAAAAGTTGCTCACCCAGGCGCCACGCTTCGTGATAGCGATAAAACGGCACGTTGGGGGCGAGATGATGCAGGCAGTGAACAGACTGGCCCAGCATGAAATATTTGCCGAACGTGCTGACTTTCACCTCTACCGTGGTCTGAAACGGGGCGTCTTCCCAACGAACGCCTTCGGGGTGCTGGATACTGGCAAAGAGCCATATCACGAGGGCAAAGCCCAGCCGTGATGGAATCATCCACGCCAGAAAGAACTCAAAAGCGTAGGGTCCGAGCAGCCCGACAGCGTGAACAATGACGTAGACCGTCAGAACGACCACGACTTCTCTGCGCACGGACTTGGGGCGTTCGCTCCAGCGCTTGAAGAACCAGTACAGCCAGGTGAAGTCGGGCGCGAAGAAAGCCGTGAATCTCTGCAGGCCTCGTGACGCAACAAAAACCTCATCTGGATCAAGAATCTTGTTCCCGGTGTGCCGATGATGTTCCAGATGCAGATAGCGGTAGAACTGTGTTGTCAGACCGGGGATCATGATGAAGGCGGCGATGTTGCCGAGCACGTCGTTCAATTTCCGGTTGCTCGACACGGAGCGATGAGTCGCGTCGTGCAGTGGTGTGAAAATGATGTAGATGAAAACCGAGTTGATCACCATCATTGGAAACCAATGAAGGTAGCCTGCCATCCAGGCCCATGTAGACAGGCCGAAAGCGGCGTAGACGAGCGCAATCAGTCCGAACTGATGCAGGGAGATCAGTGGGGGCGTACTAACCGCTCTGAAGCGGGGTTCGCGGACGACTTGTTCGAGAACTTCTCGGGTTGAGGTCGCAAAGGTAAACGCCATTTTCTATTCCTCCAGTATTTGTCGTAAATCCTAGAGAAATCCCTATCCGAAGATAGGTTACTTGCGGACGGGTATAGGGTTAATCTCGGTCAAACCATAAAGAAACGACCTTCAATGGGAAATGCGAGCTATATCGATGATCGGCCGTACCCCACTTTCAAGATTGAAGTGCTGGATGACTTGTTATCCAGCGAAGGTATAAATACGGAACGTCTTCTTGCGGGCACCCAGATCCGGCCCGATCTTATTCGCTCATCCGAAACACGCGTTTCCCGCGAGGAACTTGTTGCGGTCTACAAGAACGCCTGCAAGCTCACTCAACATCCCGGCAGGCTGGCGCTCAGCGCTGGAGGGCGCCTCCGGCTGGCGTCCTACGGCATGTATGGTTTTGCGCTGATGACCAGCCCCAACTTCCGGCACGCTCTGGATTTCTCGATTCGCTACCATCAGCTCGCCAGCCCTACTGTTCTCATGTCCCTCAGTGTGGATGACGACGATGAACTCGCCATCATTCGACTTCAGGATGTCCTGCATATCCCCGAACTGCATGTATTCAATCTTGAATTGCAGTTCAGTCTTGTTCAGTCCCTGAGTCGAGACATGGTGAGTGATGATTTGTGCTTTGAATCGATTTCGACCACGTATGCAGAGCCGAAGTATGCGGCGCTGTATCAGGAGTTTTTTGGATGTCCGGTGTACTTCGGCCAGCATGCAAACGAAATGCGATTCAAGGAATGGTGGCTCAGGCAACCCCTTCGCAATGCCAGTGCTGTAACCGCTGACCTGACGCAGAAGGTCTGCGACAAGGTGCTCGCCAGCATGGCCCCGCGTGAGGGGGCTGAAGAAGCGGTCAAGTCACTGCTGAACCAGAATTTGCGCGAATATCACAACATCGAGCGTATTGCGGCTCGACTCAGGATGTCCTCGCGAACCTTGCGTAGACGGCTTACGGAGGAGGGCGTCAGCTTTCAGGACCTGCAGCGCGACGCGCGGCAGCGCTTTGCCATTGCCTATCTGCGCGAAACCAACATGAGCATTGAAGATATTGCAGATCAGCTTGGTTTCAGCGACGCGGCTAATTTCAGGCGTGCGTTCAAGCAGTGGACTGGACGGGTCCCGAGCAGCTATCGATCCTGAGACGAGTGCCCGGCGTCTGATTTGGGCCCTTCATCAGTGAGTCATCCTACTGGAACTTCATTGACGGAGAGGGGCGTGCACTCATCGGTGTTCGCTGGCCTCTCCGTCAATTCGCGATCAAGCGTCGAAGCTCATTCCCATGATGTTGTAGCCGGCATCGACGTACAGGATTTCACCCGTTATTCCGGACGCCAGGTCAGAAGAGAGAAAGGCTGCGGCATTGCCAACTTCCTCTACGGTGACGTTCTTCTTCAGAGGTGCGGCTTGGCTGGCCTTGGTCAGCATATCCCGGAAGCCGGAAATGCCGGCCGCGGCAAGCGTCTTGATGGGGCCGGCAGAGATGCCGTTGACACGGATGCCCATCTCACCGAGGTCGGCTGCCATGAACCTGACATTGGCTTCCAGACTGGCCTTGGCAGCGCCCATGACGTTGTACATCGGCACCGCTCGCACGGCACCCAGGTAGGTCATTGTCAGCATGCTGGCATTGCGGCCTTCCATGAGCGGGCGCGCGGCTTTGCCCAGTGCGGCAAAGGAATAGCTGCTGATGTCGTGTGCGATGCGTGAACCTTCACGCGTCACGGAGTCGAGATAGCGACCTGCAAGTTGCTCACGGGGTGCAAAGCCAATGGAATGGACCAGGACATCAAGGCCGCCCCATTGATGCTTCAATTCGGTAAACACTTCTTCAATCTGCTTGTCTTCGCTGACGTCGAGCGGCAATACCAGATTGGATCCACATTCGGCGGCAAAGGCTTCTACACGTGGTTTCAGGCGTTCGCCCTGGTAGGTAAATGCCAGTTCAGCGCCTTCGCGCTTGAAGGCTTCGGCAATGCCCGTTGCAATGGAACGATCACTGGCGACACCCGTGATGAGCGCCTTCTTTCCGGCCATGAAACCCATGCGTTGATTCCTCTTGTGCGTATTGAATGCGGAAGTTTCCGCGTTCCGGGCCAGACTTTCCAGTGCCAGACCTGTTGCACAGGAATCCCGAAGCAGAATCGCCAGCAAGTTACGGCGCGCGAACGATCAATCCGTTTGCTGGATTCAGCTCACACCGGTCTGGATATCAGGCGTTTGCCGCAAATCCGTTTGCTGAAGCTTAGGTGGGCAGGAAGACGATCGGATAGTTCGGGTAGGTGAACTCGGGAACGTTCTTGGCGCCAAAATTAAGCAGCTTGACGCGCTGCACTACCTTGCGTTCCAGCTCCGCATTACCCAGTTCGCTGGATACCAGCTCGCACGATGTGACAGAGCCATTGGGCGCAATGGTCAGGCGTACAACCACCTTTCCGCGCAGACCTGGGTCGTTGCGCAAGGCGCGATTGAACATGGAGTAGAACGCAGCCTTGTTACGGTCAAACACCAGCTGAATTTCTTCCAGTGTTCTGCCTGGGCGACGTGAAGTGCCATCCTGACCTGGCTTTTTGATATCCGGGCCGACACCTTTGGGGGCTTTGACAACAGTTGTTCTGCGTTCGCCAAGCCCGGCGCCACTCTGGGTTCGCGGAGTGGTCGGGGTTGCAGTGCCGATGCCGCCACTGCCGCTGGCCGCCGAGGCTGCAATAGAGGATGCGCCACCGCCGCCACCGCCTGCTCCAGGTCGCGCCGCGACAACCTCATCGCTGAGCTGACGCGCTGAATCCAGGCCAGACAGGGAGTTGTCACGCAGATCTGCAAGTTGGTCTGACAGCGCATTGATGCCGCTTCGCTTGGCCACTTCGCGAGCGGACTGCTCCAGTTCCTGCTGGGTTGGTTGTGGTTTTACCGGTGCTTCGCGTTTTGGCGCGGGTTCCTTCTTGGGCTCCGGCTTCTTCACTTCCTTGACGGGCTCAGGCTCCGGTTCCGGCTTCTTTTCCTCAGCGGGCTTGGGCTCTTCTACCTCTTCCGCAATAACGGCGTCGGGAAGAATGTTGACGTAGGTTGTGTCAACGGTCTCGCCACCACCTTCCTGTACGCCGAACAGATCAAGAAATGGGATCAGTATGGCAAGGATGATGTAGGGGATGAGGACTGCAGCCAGGACACGACGGAAGCGCCGGTCAGCGCGTTCGTTGAAGTCCCAACCTTCAGCTGAAAGTGCAAACAGGCTCACAGTTCGCCGGCTCCTTCCTTTTCAATGACGGCCAGCGCAATTTTTGCAAAGCGGGCATCGCTGCAAGTTGCCATGACTTTCTTCAGCACGTGGAAGGGGATGGCCTTGTCCGCCATGATGTTGACGTCGCCGCGCGTCACTTCAGATGGACCACCACCTTTAACCTGCATCAACTGCTTTTCATTGAGCTTGTACTTGAGGTCAGGCAGGACATTGACTTGTGATGTCGCGGCATCGGCCGTGCTCATCACGCGCTGGTTGTCCACGATGATGTCGTTGTTGGTCACCAGGATCAGCACCGTTTGCTTGGGCTGTTCCTTGGCGACAGATTCAGGCAGCTGCAGGGCTTTGGGGCTCGGCAGGATTTCCACCACGAGGGCGTTGACCAGGAGATAAAAAACCAGAATCGCGAAAATATCGATCAGGGAGACGACATTGAGTTCGCCCTGATGAGATCTTGCGCGGGTTTCCCGGATGATCTTCCTGCTTCGGCGTGAGCTCGACTTCATGGGGCGGACGCCTCCGAATCATCGAGCTTGCGTGCTTCGCCAACTGAGATCAGCGGAAACAGTTCACGTGGGAGGCCGCCGGCGCGTGCTTCAGCCGGGGTAAGACGAACCGTATCCATGATTTCCACGACACTTTCATAGGGCACATCGGATTCGATCATCAAAGTGATGTTCTGTTCCGAAGGCTTGGCTTGTTTGACCTGGACCAGCAATTCCGACAGGGCGCTGAAGTTGTAGCCAACCGGTGTGCTCGGAATATTCCGCACCGCACCGTTGCTGTCTGCAATCTCGATGACGCCTTTGCGCACAGTGGCCGTGAGCTGCAGGTTCTGGTTTTCCGGAACCGGCTGCTGGTCGGGGGCGGGCAGGTTGAGGTTGATGACATTCAATCGTGCCGCCGCCAGCGAAGAGCTCACCAGCAGGAAGAAGACGAGCACCGCAAATACGTCGATCAAGGACACGATGTTGAGATGCACCTGCTGTGCGCTCGACTTGTGGATGCGCTTCAGGCGGCGCACGCGGCGCGTCATCTTCATATCAGGAGAATTCCTTTGTCAGCTGTCAGCGCGAATCAGGAGCCGCTGCGAGTACCGCCACAGACGATGCTGACAAAGCGAGCGCAAACACCTTCAAGGCCGTCCACAAGGGCTGTTGCGCGAGCCTGCAGGTAGGAATGCAGCATCAGGCTAGGGATAGCGACCAAGAGTCCGAACGCAGTACAGCTCATGGCCTCGGAAATGCCGGCTGAAAGCAGATCAGCCTTTTCCGTGGGGTCGGCATTACCCAGCGCGGCAAAGGCACTGATCAGGCCGATAACCGTTCCGAGCAGGCCAAGCAACACGGCGAGGTTGGAGAAGGTGGCGAGATAGTGGGTGCGCTTTTCGATGGCAGGCAGGACTTCCATCAGGCCCTCTTCAGTGGCGATTTCCACTTCGCTTCTCTTGGGATCAACACGCGACTGGCTGATGCCGTTGCTCAGGATGCGGCCGATCGCAGTCTCGGAGTCCTTGACCACGCTCGCGGCGCCGTCGAATTCGCCTTTGGCAATTAGGGGCTGAACGTTATCCCAGATGACGCGATTTTCTTTCTCGGTCCGGCGCAGGAAGGCATATCGCTCGATGGCAATTGCGATCGTGGCCACCAGCACCAGGGCGATGGGATACATGAACAGGCCGCCGTTCTGGAAGAAGGTGACTGCGGCAGAAAATGAGTCCATGGGGTTTCTCGGTTATCGACAGAAAAGGGAGACCGGCTTGAAAGCTGATCAGGGTGAAGGAGTAGATGCTGCGGGTGCTGGGGCAGGATTCTTTGCCGCCAGCGCGTTGCTCAGGGCTTCGTGATATTCCACCTGGCGGGCGAATACCACGCGATCAACCGGCGACATGTCAACTTCCATCAGGCGCGGTGGACGATCGATGTTCTGCTGGGAAAACGCGTTTCGCCAAGGTGTAATGTACAGACCAATGGGAGATTCGCGCTCGCCCACAATGGTGGTGCCCGCGTCTTTCGATGATCCTGCATCAGTACGCAGGTCTTCTCGAGCGGCTGCGTTCAATGCGGGTTGCTCATTGTCCGCGGGGGAATCGGCTGTTGATTGCGCTTGCGCATACAAGGGCAGGACGAGCATCAGTGCAAAAAGGTTTCGCATGATTACTTGACCTCCACTTCATCAATTGATTCAGAGGCCGCCTGATTCTGGGTTTGGCGTGACTCGATTTCAGCAATCCACGGCAACACGCGCAGGTCCTTGTCGCCTGCCAGTCTCTGGTAAGCGCGATAGTGCTCGACGGCTGCGGTTGGCTGATTCAGTGATTGCTCCAGTAACAGACCCAGGTTCAGATGCGCAGCCTTGTAGTCCGGCTGGACCTCGACCGCTTTTTCAAAGCTGAGCCGGGCACGTTCGTAGTTACCTGCCTTGCGATTGAGAATGCCCAACCAATTGAAGGCCGAAGCATTGCTGCCATCGGCATTGGCTGCACGTGTGAATGCGGCAATGGCTGCATCCGTTCGCTTTGTGGCAGCAAAGATGATGCCAAGGTTGGTGTGGGGGCCGGTCGCATCCGGCACATCTTTAGACAGGTTCAGAAAAGCCTTTTCGGCTTCCGCAGTCTTGCCCTGTTTCATCAATGTTAATGCCTCGGCAAAGCGCTCTTCCGGAGTTGCCTTTTCCGCTGCAGGTTTCTCGGCCTCGCCATCGGATGGCTTCTGGTCCATGACATCTGGCGGGCTCGGTCGATCCGGCTTCGCAGATTTCGTTGAGCAGCCGGCCAAGATGGCAGCACCGAGCACGATAGCCAGGCCGGTGCGCAGCAGGTCCATGCCTGTCGAATGTTTAGCGCAGGGAGTCATAGGTCTCCTCGCGCTGTTCGCGCTTTTCGTACTGTGCGGGGGACAACTCAACCAATGTTTCCGCACTGCGCTTGATCCATTTGTCATAGCGTCCCTGAAGAATTCGCTTGATGTTGGATTCGTGTGCGTCAATTGCCTTTTCTTCGAACGGATAGGACTGCTCCTCGAGCAGCAGGTCGTACTGTTCGAGCTCCAGTTCACTGAGTCCGGCTGGTCGATCCGATTTCATCAGTGCAGCGCCAAAATCCTGATAGAGGCCGCCAATCTCGAAGGTGGCCGCAGTCGTGGTTTCGGCAAAACCGTATTCGGCTGCACGATTCAGCGCCTGAATGGCATCTTGCATCGCGTCCTTCTTCTGCTTCACCGAAATTTCCAGAGGCGTCGTCAGGCGTAGTGTCTTGGCTTGCGCCGCTGCCATGCGACCCAGGGTCAAGCTTGATGTTGCAGCGAGGCTGCGGGTAGCTTCGGTGCGCTCATTGCCGGCAGTCTGATCGGCGCGGATGATATCGCGCAGCCAACGCTTTTGCCCTTCAGTATCTCCACGCGCGTTGGCCAACTCCATCAGGCGCGTGCGCGCTTCCATGGACTGATCGACAGGGCGGGGGAAGGCCGCAACATAGGTTTCGTAAGTGCGGTACGCGTCGTTGGGCAGTTCTGCCTTGTCATACAGTTTGGCAGCCTGCCACGCGGCGGTCTGGCGAACCTCTGGCGTTTCCGATGAGCGCGCCGCAATGCGTTCAAAGGCTTGCGCTGCATTGGCGGGTTTGCCATCAGACTCGTAAGCCAGTGCCAGCTTCTTGTCGACGTCGGCCTGCAATTTGTTCTGCGGGAACTGGGTCCGGAAGGATTCCAGAACACGGGTCGCAGCGGGCCAATCTTCCAACACCACCAGGCTCGATGCAGCGTCATAGTCCGCATTGGCGCGGATCTTGGAGTTAGGCGTCACACGTCCAACGCGCAGGAAATGATCGACCGCGGCGCGCAAATCGTCGGCTTCACGCGCTGCCTCGCCCTGCTTGTAGATACTGGCAGCGAGGCGCTCCACAACTTCGGAACGCTCAGGCGCCTGCGGCGGGATGAGCTTGAGTTCCTCTGCGTACGCTTCTTCGGAGGCTGCGTGGTTTTTCAATTCAAACTGGGAATCAGCCGTTACGCTCCAGGTATTGCGACGCAGGACGTCAGGCGCCTTCTGCGTGTCATTCAGAACACGGCTGGCAACTTCGATGGCTTCTTCCAGGGACTTCAGTTCGTACAGATCTTCTGCCGCCTGGCTTAGCACAGGCAGCTTGGAAGAATGCTGCGGATATTTCTCGGCAAGTCTCAGGCCGGAATCGACTGCTTCGCGCAGCGCCTTGGGACGTTCGGTCTTGGGCACCTGCTCGGCATGTTTCTCGTAAGCCTGGAAGGCAGCGAGCGCGGCTTCACCAGCCTTTGCGTGGGGCGGGTAGTCGTAGGCCGTGGCGGTGTACTGCTTGGCAGCTTCGAGTGTCTTGCCACCGTCGAGCAGTGCGTCGCTGAGCAGGTAGCTGATCTCAGGCGCCTTGGGGTCGTCCGGGAATACTTCAAGAATGCGTTTGTACCAGCGGGCAGCAACCAGGAACTGCTGGCTGTTCTTTTCATTGTCGGCCTGAGCCTGCGCGTGATTGAGCTTGGCCAGATCGTCCATGTGGCCGCGCAGCGCCGTGAGGATATCCTGCGTTGGTGTCAGGCCTTCCCAGTACGATGCGTCCGGGTCGTAGGTAGTGGCGTAGCGCTCTTTCTCGCGAATCACCAGATCGCCGAAACCGCCCTGGGTGTAGGCGTCGATAACCAGTGACTGGAATGTAGGTGCGAGCGTGTGCTTGGGATAGCGCGTCGGGAAAGCGGTGAATGCCTGCGCCGCGTCGGTGTAGCGCTGCTTTTCAAGCAGGGTCTTGCCCAGAGCGTTGTAGATCAGGGGGTAGAAGCGTGGATTGCCATCCTTGGCAAAACGTTCGCTCACCGCTTCGCCGCCACCGAGTGCGGCAAACGACAACGAGACGACGCGGAGGGAATCCTGCGCAAGATCGCTCTTGCCGCGCGCCACCTGTTTGATCGCATCCTCGATCTCAAGCGGCACCGGATCAGGCAGTTCGCGTTCGAGCACATCAAAGAAGGTGCCAATAGCATCGTCGAATTTGGACTGCCGGTATTGCGCCCAACCCTTCATGTACTGGGCAGGCTCGAAGAAAGGCGTGCGGTCCTGATAATCCATGACCAGCGCGAACTCGCTTTCTGCTTCGGGATAGCGGTCCAGGCGATAAAGCAGGTCGGCCCTTCGGAAATGAGCGTCGCCAGCCAGCGCCGAGTCCTTGTAGTTGTCGGTCAGCGTCTTGAGCGTTGCAATGGCTTCATCCGAGTGGCCCTGGTTCTGCTGCGCACGGGCCAGCTGGTAGAGCACCCGATCATTGCGTGGATCGAGAGGGCGCTCCTTCAACAATTTCTTGTACAGGCTGACGGCCTGATTCAGACGATTCTCACTCTGTTCGTTATCGCCCTGAATATCGTCGACCTGAACCTGCAAGTCCGCGATACGGCGACGCGCTTCGGCCCGGGTTTCCGGATCGGAATCAAGACCCAGCAACTTGCGGTAGTTTTCCAGCGCCTTGTCAGGATCAGGTGCGATGGGTTCAGAGGTGATGATCGGCAGCTTGCTCTCATCCGGGGCGCGCTGCTTGTCAAGCACGTCCCTAATCGGTGGGGCCGCTGGATCTTTGCTGGGGCTCAGTGAGCAAGCGGCGACGGAGGCTGCCAGACAGGTCATGCCCAGGGCGCGAACGAAAGGGGATAGCGGCCACATCATTTGACCTCGTACTCCTCGTCTATGCGCTCGGTTGGCGGCGCCCTGCGCTTCTGTAGCTGCTGTTCGATGGGCTCATCCTTGTCGATCTCATACTCGCCGCTTTCCAGGCGAAGTTGCCGGATCGGGTTGCCCTGCTCGTCAATCTCGAATTCGTCCTGATCCTCATCGGGCAGGGCGCTGTCATACAGGCGAGCCAGAGAGAATCGGGTCTCCACCAGATATTTGTCGATCTTCTGCTTCTGCGCTTCAAGCTCATCTGTCGCCATCTTGCGCAGACGCGCCGCAGCTTGCTGTGAAGCGGCCTTGATGGGTTCGGCCAGACTTTGGCTGCGGGCCGCAAGACCGTCCAGATTTTCGAACGTGCCATCAAAGCTGTCTGGCATGGCGCTGAGTTTGAGGCCCATCACCCGAGACGTGACCTTGCTGATGGGCGCGGTGTACGCGCCTGGCTGTGCCAAGCCTTTTGCCTGCCTGAGCGGCGTATTTGCCTTGACCTCAATTGGCGTCCAGTTCAGACGCGCCTTGGCAATCAGTAGCGACGCGTCAATGGACGGCCGGCTGCTGCCGCTATTGCTTGCCGCACTGATCTTGCCGACCTGACCGCGCAGGGTGTTCAGGCTGGAAGAAATTTGCCGGAGATCACGATACTGCTTGAGTGCTTCTGCAAATCGGTGCTCGGCCAGCAGCGTCTGCAGGTAGTAGGTTTCCGGTGCGTCGGGGAGTTCGCGCAGCTCCCAAGCCCATCCGCTTTCCTTGTCACCTTCGCTTTGCATGATGGTTTCCACCATGCGTCCACCGCGGATCGAACGCATGCCGCGAAGCGTGCGCTTGTAGGCTTGCTCCAGGCGCTCGGCCGCCTGTTCGTAATACTTCACAGCCTGCGTATGTGCGCCCAGGCGATCCAGTGCAAACGGAACCGCTAGCCAGGCTTCCTGCACGGCCGGGTCCTGTGGGTCACGATCCAGCAGTTCTACCCAAGGCACGAGGGCCCGGCGCAGGCTGTCAGATTGCTCGTCAGAAATATTGGACTTGCGAAAACCGCGGATACCGGCGCGATCGTAGGGGTCTTCCAGGTAACCGCGACGCAGAAGTACGCCAAGCGAACCATATTGGCTGCCATCGTCCAGATAGCCGCCGGGACCTTCAATCGCGTTGGCGCGCAACTGCCGTTTTCCTTCCGGCGCTAGCTCAGCCCAGCCTAGGCCGAGCAGGGCGCGATTGGTATATGGCCCCTTGCTGCGGACCCGCATCAGAATCGGCTTTGCTGAACCGCCGAGCTGTTGTTGCAGGAAATGCCAGCCCAGAGTGACGTTGGCGCGATCACGCAGGTTTCGTTCGATGTCTTCGTCGCCACCGGCACGACCGACGCGGTCCAGCAGGCTGCGCCCCTTGGGGAACTGCCCGTCATTGATCAGGGCAACGCCAAGGTTGAACTGCATGAACATTTCGTCCTGCACTGAACCTTCGACATCTTCGAGAATTTCGATGGCCTCGTTGTAGCGGCCCTGTGCCATCAAGACTCTGGAGTAGAGATCCTTCCAGCGATTGTTGAGTTCCCGCGGCAATGATTCCTTGGCTCTGAGCAAGGATGAACGGGCCAGATCATGGTATCCGCGCTCGTATTCAAAACGGGCAAGTTCGAGTTCGGCCTCGGCCTCGTCGAGCGGATCTGATGCAGCTGCGGCCACCGTTTTGTAGGTTTTTTCTGCGCGATCGTGCAGACCGTAGGCCAACTGGTAGCTGGCCAGCATTTCCCAATATTCGGGCGAGGCTTCAAAGTCCTTGCCACCTTCGCGCTGAATCTCCAGCAGCGTGGCAATGGCTGAGTAGTATTGCTTGCTCGCTCCCTGAAAGCGCGCCATGCGTAAGCGCGGATCATTCTCAGAGCCGCGCACGTAGGTATCCACGGCAAAGGCACTATTGGTCGCGCCGAGGGCGCTCAAGGCGCCGGCAAATAGGGTGATGTAGCGAGCGGCCTTCATTGGCTGGCCGCCTTCCACTGGCGTACGCCCATGGCAGGGAGGGCTTTGCGTCCGCCAGGCAGAATCTGGATCTCGATTTCGCTGGGGTCCAGCGTCTTGTCGAAGGCGGCTTCGTGGCGGCCAGAAATTTTCTCGCCATCCGGCGTTTCGCCGCTGTACGTCAGAACCAGCCGATGGGGGCCATTATTCACGTTGGTGTGCTCGATTCGCTGCAGGGCATTCTTTTCCAGCAGGGCCCGTGATGAGTACTCGTCATATTTGTGGACGACCGGGGCGCCGCCGTCGATAGACAGACTCACTTCGTGCAGAAGCAGGTTGCGGACCTTGTTGCTCAGATACACGGACAGGCGAGTCTCGGGAGGAAACAGGAATGCATTGCGAGCCAGATTGGCATCGCGTTCGAGCAGCGTGGCCTCTTCCTTGAGCGCCTGCACCGCCTGATCGATCTGAATGCCTTCTTCGTCAGGCGCAACGGGCTCAAACGCTGCCGCGCTTGTTGCAACGCCAACCACCATTGCGCAGACGCAAAGTTTGATCATGGCCAGAAAGCCGGGGCGAAAGTGCATTAATAGGAGGTGGGCAGATCGGAGGCGGGCGAGTTTAACAAATGATGTTCGCATCGGAAGCGGGAACTTTTTTGTGCCGAAACACGGATTATCTTGTCCGACAACCGGTCGAGGCATCGGTTCGCGCGAAGCCCTTGCTGCCCGCATAGGCCGGGTATGCGGAAGTCGCCGCAATGTCGCATCGTTGAAGGGTCCCGATGGGCTCAGGCCGTTGGCGCCCTGAAGTTGTCTTTCCAGCGGCGCAGTGAAGCAAACGTAGCGACATCGTCTTTGGGCGCTGCGCCCTGCTCACGCTTTACCGCAGCAACGACCGAAGGTTGTGATACGCGAAGGAAGGGGTTAACGCGCTTTTCCAGCTCCAGCGAGGTCGGCAAGCTCGGTTTTCCCGCCTTGCGCAGCTGCGCAACGTGTTCAGCGTACTCGGCGAGATCCTTGTTGTCTGGCTCAACCGCGTTGGCAAAGGCCAGGTTGGCCTGCGTATATTCGTGAGTGCAGTACACCTGTGTCGCGCCCGGCAATTCGGCCAGACGTTCGAGTGAGTGGTGCATCTGAACCGGGGTGCCTTCGAACAGACGACCGCAGCCTGCAGAAAATAGCGTGTCGCCGCAAAGCAGAATGGGTGGGTCCAGATCGCTTGCCCCGGCGAAGTACACGATGTGGCCCAGCGTA
>TARA_R110000787_G_scaffold11003_9_pt1 | contig 18437 bp, 15 predicted proteins | sample TARA_R110000787 | Tara Oceans TARA_R110000787 (sample SAMEA4397920) | marine metagenome | biome: Polar Biome; feature: [DCM] deep chlorophyll maximum layer (ENVO:01000326); material: water (ENVO:00002006), including particulate matter (ENVO:01000060) such as... | depth 35 m
CTGGATGGTGTTGAGACTCAGATTATACAGGCCCAGTCGGGTCAGGAAATTTCGCTGAATCTTCGCCAGACTGACTTTCTTTCTCAACAACGTGCAGGCAGCGACCTTTTGCTGACGCTTGCTGATGGTCGTGTCGTCACGATTGAAAATTACTTCAATCAATCCGGGACGCCCAATCGTCTGTTCATTTCTTCGGATGGATATCTGAACGAGGTCGCTTTTGTCGAAGCGGACGGTGGCAATCTTTTTGCCCAATACGGCCCTACCGAGCAATGGGGCAAGTGGAGCCCTTCGGACGATTTGATCTATCTCGGTCGCAGCGACGCAATCATGCCCCCAGGTGGCGCAATCACCGGCGGGGATGACGAGGTGTCGATGTTGGCGGCACCCTTGCTTGGCGGTATGGTCGGTGGCGGTGGGGCTGCGACAGTCGCGGCCGCAGCCGCGGTCGGTGGTGCTGCCGTGCTGGGCGCGGGCGGGAATGGTGCCGGCGGCGGCGGGTCAAAGGCGGCTCCATTCGTGAACGAACCTGACTCTTCCGCCACAGTCGGGGGCGATGGGGCCACGAAAAGTGTGACGGTCACCGGTGGGGGCGAACCGGGCGCAGAGGTCGTCGTCACGATAGGCGACAAGCAGATCACGACCACCGTTGGTGATGACGGTACTTTCGAAGCCGTCTTTGACGGTGAGGATTTTCCTGCGGACGGCAACCACGAGGCGGTTGTCACCGTAACGACGGACGGTGAAACAGCGACGCTGGACGGCCCGAGCTTTGTAATCGACACCACGGCACCGGTAGTGGCGGTGACCGAAGGGACCAAAAGCGTTTCGGACTACTTCAATGCGGACGGATTTACCAAAGGTGTCACCCTGAAGGGCACTGGCGAAGCCGGCACGGATGTAGAGGTCACGGTTGCTGACAAGGTGGCCACCACAACTGTCGCCGAAGACGGAACATGGTCGGTGACCTTCCAACCCGGCGATCTCGAAAGCGGTGAATACGAGACCGAAGTATCGATCCAGTCGACCGATCAATATGGCAACACATCCACCAGCGTGGAGACGTTGGTTGTCGATACACTGGCACCGACGGTAAAGGTCACGTCAGGCTCGCAGTCGGCGGGCGACATGTTTAACGGGGCCGCGTTCAGCAACGGTGTGACCCTTTCCGGCGAAAGCGAACCCGGCGCGACTGTTCAGCTGACCGTGGGGGGCATCACGCGCACAGCCACGGTTGGGGAAAACGGCACGTGGTCCGCGACGTGGCAACCCGGCACATTGCCCGAAGGGGAATATGTCAGCGACATTACCGTTGTCGCTACCGATAAATTCGGCAACGCGACTACAATCACCGAACAGTTGGTCGTGGATACGGTTTCCGAAGTTACCCTTGCTGCGGACAGCGTCGAAGTGGACGGCGTGGTGAACGCGGCCGGGCGGGCCGACGGCGTTACCCTGACAGGCACGGCGCAGCCGGGGTCGACCGTCGATGTCACTTTTGGTTCGGCGACCAAAGCCGCAACTGTGGATGCGAACGGAAACTGGAGCGCGCAATTCGCTACGTCCGAAGTGCCCACCGGTGAAACGGTCGCGACAGTTACGGCGGTTGCCACCGATAGCGTCGGAAACAGCTCGACTGTGACCGGCCAGATACAAATCGATACTTTGGTTCGCGATCTTGCCTTTACAGGCCAGACCGGAGGAAGCGACGGCATTGTGAACGGTGCCGAGGCAGCGCAGGGTGTCGTCATGACCGGCACGGTCGAACCCGGTTCTTCGGTGGTGGTCCAGCTCGGTCAGGTGTCCCATGCGGCTACTGTGGCCCCCGACGGCAGCTGGAGCGTGACTTTCGCACCGTCGGATATTCTGGCGGGAACATATACCACAACCATGACCGCCACAGCCACCGATGCGGCCGGTAACACCGATAGCGTATCTCAATCGGTGTCTGTCGACACCGAAGCTGGGCTGCTGACCATTAACCCGGCCCCGATCGAAGGTGACGACGTCGTCAATGCGGCCGAAGCAAGCGACGGCGTGGCTGTTTCCGGTACCGCTGACCCGGGCGCTGTCGTGCAGATTACCCTTGCGGGAATTACCCATACTGTCGTGGCGGACGCAAACGGTCAGTGGTCATCGTACTATGCAGCAGGAGAGGTCGCTCAGGGCGTTTATACCGCTGACATCATCGCCACGACAACCGACAACGCAGGCAACACGCGCAGCGCGACAGACAGCGTGCAGGTCGACACGCGGGTCGACAACCTTTCGCTGAACAAGGTTGAAGGCGACGATATTGTCAGCGGTGCAGAGCGCCTTGCCGACGGCGGCGTGACCGTATCGGGTACCAGTGAGATCGGGTCCACAGTGCTGGTAAGCCTTGGCAACGCGTCGATGAGCGGTGTGGTGGATGCGAACGGTAACTGGACGGTGACCTTCGCCCCAGGGCAAATCCCACAAGGCACGACCGACACCATCGTTTCCGTGAAGGCGACCGATAAGGCAGGGAACTCCGCCAGCGCAAGCCATGCGGTGCTGATCGACACGGTGGTTGATCCGTTGAACATGGCGCAGGCCGGTGGAAACGACGGGATCGTCAGTGCCCGCGAGGCCGAGGCCGGGATCGACCTCAATGGTCGGGTCGAAGCGGGCTCGACCGTCGTGGTCACCTTCGACGGCACGAACTACACCGCATCGGTCGACGCTTCTGGCAACTGGACAGTTATGATCCCCCCGGCGAGCATTCGTCCCGGTACTTATGACGCCGATATATTGGTCACAGCAACCGACCACGTGGGCAACACCGCCTCCATCTCTGACACGCTGGCGATTGACACCTATGCGCCAGAGGGTCCCGTCATCGCTTCCTATACGCGCGATGGGGATGGCATACGCGGCATCTCAACCGAAATCAGCCCGGACACGCTGGATGTTCATCAGGTCAACGCAGATAGGTCCATATCCGAAGTTGAATCGACCAGTTTTGACATCGACGCCATCGGAGAGCGTAACTTTCAGTTCAAGACCAACGTACCGGATGGGTCAGATCTGGTGGTGACAGCGACCGACACGGCGGGAAACTCGTCCGGTACCTATCTCGCACTGGATGACGAAAGCGCCAATACCCGGCTCAACCTCAGCAATCCCAACCTGGCGCAATACAATGTCGAAACCGTTGATTTGCAATTCGCCGAGGAAGCGCAATTGACGATCACCGAGGCCGCGTTGATAAATTTGTCAAAGAATACAAATTCGCTGGTCGTGAATGGTTTCAGCGATGACACGGTGACAATCACCGGCGCAGTACGCGACGGCTTTGAAGTCAAAAATGGCCAAACCTACGACATCTATACACTGGGTTCCGAGGGGACATTGATGATCGACAGTGACATCAATGTACTTATCTGAAGTCAACAGGCTGTAGCTAAAGACGGGACGGGGGCCGGTTTCCCCGGACCATCAAAATAATAATACCGGCACGTTAAGGGCAGGATATGGGGCAGAGCGTAAAAGGGGCAGGGGGCATGTGCGTTTTGGCGCTGGCCCTGTCCGGCTGCATGTCGGACATCGGGGAAAGGTATGCATCTGCCGACCTCGTCACACGCTTCAGATTACCTGGCGCGTCTCAGGCCATCAGGCCGACCTATGCGGAAACGATCACCGCCGACAGCCCCATTATCCAAGGGTTGGCGATGCGCACATCCGTTCTGCCTGCAAATTCCGTCGCGGCCACCGTCGCGTCGTCGGTTCTGGCGGCAAACAGCCGCACGGCAGAATCCGAGGTTCGCGCAGCCACGCTTCGGTCAGAGGCCGCCAGCAAGAATTGGCTGCCTAAAATCGGTCCGCAGATCAGCCTGACATCGCTTGGGTCGCTTGCCGCAAACCTAGTTGTTGATCAAGTGTTGTTTGATAATGGGCGTCGTGCCGGTGAACGTGCGTTCGCGGTGGCCGACGTCGAGGTTGCGGCCGTGTCGCTGGCGCAAGATACCAACGACCGTGTTGCTACCGCACTCAAGCTTTATACCACTGCGGCGCAGGCGCGTGAGAACGCGGCGCTGGATGTGGTGACGCTGAAGGACATGACCCATTTTGAGTGGGTCATGCAAGAGAGGGTGAAGGGCGGTGTTTCGGACATGTCCGATCTGACGGTGCTCCGCCAGAAACTTGCCGAGATAAGGGCCCGCTACGAGGCATCAATCGAACGCGAGGCGACGTCCATTTCGGAACTTAACGCCATGTCGATTGCGCCGCTTGGAGATTTGCGCGGCATACCCGAATTTCATGTGAACGCATTTGCTGCGGAACCGCTGATTGTTGTCCGGGCGCAGGCGGAAAAGATCAGGGCGATCGCTTCGGCCAAGGTCAATCGCGCGAGCTTGTTGCCCGGATTATCCGCGGGCGGCACCATCGGCAAGGGAAGCAACCTGGGATTGCATGTCAAATCCGACAGCTTGCTGGGGTTTGGTACCGGTGCCTCGCTTGAAGCGGTAAAGATGGCCGAAGAAACCGCCACGCGAAAATTGCACCAGTCCACCGAGGATGCGAACCGCGATCTGCGGCGCCTTGAAAAGCAAATCAGCGCCAAGGCCCGGCAAGCCGCCGAAGCAACCACGCTGGCAGCCCAGGCCAAGCGCAATCTGGATATATTTCAGGCCCAGTACGATGCAGGCCAGCGCCAGGTTATGGATGTGGTCGGGGTCTACGAGACCTATACGCGGCAACAGCAAGCTCAGGTCGCGTTGAAATACGACGTGGTAAAACTGCGCATAGAGATGGCGCGCATTCAGGGCGTTCTTGCCGACGGGAGCGCGATTTGACGCAGAGATCTCCTTTCACGCTGACCATCACCAATGGCAATCAAGGGCGTGTGACCTCTTCAAAGGCTCCGAAACCCAAGGCGGAAAATTCCAACCGGTTGGAAGATCGGCTGATGGCGCGGGCAAAGCTGGCGTCGGTTTATTCGGGGGTGCTGGGTGTCAGCGCCTCGACCAACGACATCTTCGAGATAATTTCGCGGCATTCCGTCGTCGGGGCACAGGCCGAGCAAGAGGCAAGCAGCATCGCCAAGGGGTTAGAGGCCGCAGGATTGCTGACGCAGGTAAGCCGCGTGGAGGCGATATCCAAAGAGCTTTGGCCGGCGCTGGCCTATATGACCTCTGGCCAGCTCTTGCTGGTGATGGGCCAGACGCGTGGCGAATTGATAGTGTATGACACGACTTGCACAGACAACCGCGCGATGGTGCCGGTGACTGACTTTGATCCGTTTTTTGCCGGGGTGATCGTCCGCGCCGAGGCCACGTTGCAAGCCGTGGCCCGGACCCACAAGACCGACGCCGCGCCGGCACATTGGTTCTGGGGTGAATTTCCACGGTTTCGCCGCCAGCTAGCCGAAGTCGCATTGGGATCGTTCGTCGCCAACCTTCTGGCGGTCGCTGTCGCGCTGTTTTCGCTGCAAGTCTATGACCGCGTCATCCCGCACCAATCGGAAGCGACCCTTTGGGTGTTGGCCATCGGTGCGATGTTGGCGCTGTTGATGGAGGCGTTCCTGAAAATAGCGCGCGCGCGGCTGATGGATGGGGCAGGGCGTCAGATTGAACTGTCTGTCCAAGACCTGTTGATGAAACGGGTGCTGGGGATGCGCTCTGATACCGGAGGTCTGGCACCGAACCAATTATATTCGGCTATGCGCGAATTCGGTTCTGTGCGTGAATTCTTTACCGCTTCCACCATCGGTACCATCGCCGACATCCCGTTTATTTTCGTGTTTCTGTTTCTGGTCGCCAGTATCGCGGGCAACGTCGTATGGGTGTTGATCGTGGGCGGCATATTGATGTTGGTACCGGGATTCTTCCTGCAAAAGAAAGCCATCCAGCTCACGCAGGAAACCCAAGGTGCTTCGACCAAATCATCGCGGCTGCTGCACGAAGCGATATTCGAGCTCGACACGGTCAAAACCCAACGCGCGGAAGATCGTATCATCCGGCTCTGGACCGAGCTGAACACCTTATCCTCGGTCAAATCCTCGGAACAGCGCGCATTGGCCTCCTTCCTGACCTTCTGGAGCCAAGGCATCCAGCAAGCGACATATGTGGCGGCCGTGATCGTCGGCACCTACTTGGTATTTGCCGGCGCTTTCACCGTGGGTTCGATCATTGCCGTGGGGATCCTCACCGGACGAACCCTGGGGCCGCTCACTCAGTTATCGGGCACAATGGCGCGATGGGGCAACGTCAAGGGGGCGCTCGATGGGCTGGAAGCGATCGTAGCTGCGCCGCAGGACAGTGAAGCGGATCGCACCTATCTTCGCCGTGAAAAATTGAGCGGTCAGTTCGAGCTACGCGATGTGGTCTTTCGCTACGAAGACGACGGCCCTCCGACCGTCGATATCAAGGGGATACTGATTCAACCGGGCCAGCATGTCGCGGTGCTTGGCGCGAACGGTTCAGGAAAATCGTCTCTTCTCAAGCTTTTAAGCGGACTTTACGCGCCAAGTTCGGGACGTATCTTGCTGGATGGAACTGAATTGGGTCAGATTGAGCCGCGCGACCTGCGGCGTCTGATCGGTTATCTGGGTCAGGATGTCCGCCTCTTTTCCGGAACGCTGCGCGACAATCTGAACCTGACCTTGCTGGAGCACGACGACGACCGCCTGCACGCCGCCTTGGATTTCGCGGGGCTGGGGCTGTTCGTGCGCAACCACCACAAAGGTCTTGATCTTGAGATTCTAGACGCAGGCGCAGGCCTGTCGATCGGACAGCGTCAATCTATCGGCTGGGCACGGCTGTGGTTGCAAGATCCGTCGATCTGCCTACTGGACGAACCTACCGCCGCATTGGACCAGAAACTGGAAGCGTCGCTTGTCGCGCGCCTGCATACATGGATGGAAGGGCGCACCGCCGTCATCGCGACCCACCGGGCACCTATTCTGGCCCTTACCGAGCGGTCACTGGTGCTTCAGGATGGGCGGATGACGGTAGATGGCCCAAAGGAAAAAGTGCTAGCGCATTTGGCCAGCCGCCAGGGAAGCGTTGCATGAACGCCGCCCCGGGGACGCGCTTTGGCACCCAGATAAACCTGCGTTTGCGCGGGCCGTCCATGGTCGTCTGGCTTTGTGCAGCCAGTGTGCTGGTGTTTTTGCTATGGGCCGCTTTTGCATGGGTGGATGAAATCGTGCGTGCCGAAGGCTCGATGATATCGTCTTCGCGACCTCAGATCATTCAGAACCTGGAAGGCGGCATTCTGGCAGAACTCAGCGTCGGTGAAGGCGATATCGTGGAAAAAGGGGATATGCTGGCCCGGCTTTACGGGACGCAGTTCCAATCATCCGTCGACGACCTGGAGGATCAGATCAGCGCCTTCGAAATCCGGCGTCTGCGACTGGAGGCCGAGTTTGCGGGCCAGTATGATTTCGAGGTGCCAGCCGAATTATCGCAACGCACGCCGGATATTGTTGCATCCGAGCGCGCCCTTCTCAAGGCGCGGCAATCCGATTTCGTATCGCGATCAGACGGCGCAAAGCGGGTGTTGAAGGAAGCCACCAAAGAGCGGGATCTTTTGGAAAATATGCTGCGCAAGAAGATTGTATCGCTGATCGAGGTCACACGCGCGCGCAAGGTGCACGCCGACGCGAGGATCAAGCTCGACGAGATCATCACCGGTACCGAACTGGAGCGGGCGCAGGAATATTCCGACGTTCTGAAGGAGCTTGCAACGCTGAAGCAGAACCTGAAGGCGAGCACCGACCAGTTGAACCGGACCGTTCTGGTGAGCCCGCTGCGCGGCATTGTCAATAATCTGAGCATTACGACGATTGGCGGTGTCGTGCGCCCCGGTGAGGAAATATTGCAGATCATTCCCCTTGATGAAGAGCTTTTTGTAGAGGCTCGGGTGAAGCCCAAGGATATCGCCGGGGTGCGCCCCGGACAGGAGGCGACTGTCAAGCTCTCGGCTTATGATTATACGATCTATGGCACGCTGAAAGGAACGGTGAAGGTAATATCGGCGGACACGTTCAAGGATGAAAGGTCGCGCTCCGCCGATGGCGATCCACATTACAAGGTTACCTTGCAGGTGGACACCGAACATCTGACCCAGCGTCAGGCGTCATTGCAGTTCAGGCCCGGCATGCAGGCAAGTGTGGAACTGCATACCGGATCGAAGACTGTTCTGCAGTATTTGTTGAAGCCGCTTTACAAGTCCACAGAGGCGTTTCGAGAGCCATAGGGCAGAATGGGGGCTGTCTGCCCCCAAACCCCCGAGGATCAGGTGCCATTTGGAATTCAGAGATGTTCCGTATCGATCCAGATGGTGCAGGGACCCTGGTTCGTGGAACAGATCGACATTTCTGCACCGAACTCACCGGTTTGGGTTGGAATATCGAGCCGCCGCATGGACGCGATAAAATGCAGGTAGAGCGACTTTGCCAGGTCGGGGTGGCCCGCTCGGCTGAACCCGGGGCGCGTGCCGCGCGATGTATCGGCGGCCAAGGTGAATTGACTGACGATGAGAGCACTGCCCCCGGTTTGCGCAAGACTGAGGTTCATCTTGCCCTCCTTGTCCTTGAACAGGCGCAGTTTGGCGATTTTGGCGGCGAGATCCTGTGCGGTCGCCAAGGTATCGGCGGGCATGGCACAGACGAAGACGAGCAACCCCGCGTCTATTTTGCCGGTGACAACGCCATCGATTGTGACAGAGGCGTCGGTGACCCGTTGCAGCACTGCGCGCATCTTAACCGTGCCAGTCGATTATATCTGAGGGGGCGGCGCGGTCGGTGCGGAACTGGTTTACCGCAGCATCCGCATCAGGATAGCCGAATGAGATTGCGCAAAGGATCAATCGCGATTCAGCGATCCCGAGGTGTTCGCGAACGGTCGGGGCGTAGGCAGCAATGGCGGCCTGTGCTATTGTCGCGACCCCGAGAGCGGTGGCTGCGAGTGTGAAAGCGGTCACGAAGCCGCCGCTGTCCATCGCACCGTATGCGCCCAGTTCGGCGGGAGAGGAAACGATCGCGACGTGGGGCGCGTCGAACAGCGCATAATTGCGTCGCATTTGGGCCTGACGCTGGACGACGTCGGATTTGGCGATGCCCGCGGCTTGGTAGAGTTGGTAGCCGCAGGCGCGACGGCGGTCGCTGTAGACCCCGGTGTAGCTTGTGGGCCAGGCCAGGTCAGGTTCTGGCGGCGAGCCCATGTCGACTTGGGCGGCGAGCGCCTCGCGAAAATGATCGGTTGCATCGCCCCTGGTGATTGCCACCTGCCACGGTTGCGCGTTGCACCAGGACGGCGCGTGGCGCGCCGCCGCGACGATCCGCGAGATCACCTCATCGGGCACCGGCTCGGGCCGGAAGGCTCTGCAGGAATAGCGAGACTTCAAAATGTCGGTCAGTGTATCGATCTGGGTCATTGTTGCTGTGCCATGAAATATCCGATGATACCTGCAATGATCAGGCCAAGGATCACTGCGAAGGTAATTTTGAGGGTGGAGTAGGGCCGTTCGCCCTGGACATTGCCGGTGCGTCCATTGACGACAAAGCGGTAGGTTTTGCCCTGGTATTTATAGGCTGCCAGCCACACCGGCAGCAGCACATGTTTGAAAGTCACGTAGCTTAGCCTGGTCTGGATGTCGTGAACCTGCTGACGGTCGCCGCCGATATCAAAGCGCACATCGCGTTCGATCATCCGGTCCATGATCTGGCGGGCCTCGGCGAAGCCTTCCTCGAGCGTGACCGCATAGGCTTCGGCCCGGAAACCGGCGAGGTATTCCGGCGCGTAGGGTTCCAACGCGGCAAGATCCCAAGGCGCCAGTCCATCGGTAAACCGTTTTGGCAGCGAGCGTGACGCCAGCACAAGTACGTCGTCGAAAAACCGGCTTACCCGACCCGAGACCGATCGCCAACGGACCTTGGGAACCTGTTGCTGGACCGGCTTGCCGTCTCGCATCACGGTTTGTGTCACGTAATAGACTGTACCGCGTTCGCCGGAGTAGCTGGATTGGGTGTCAGCATCATAGGTCCAGTATGGAACGTAAATGCCCTGCATCCGCCGACCCTTGCGCGCATAGGCCTGCAAGTTGTTCGGGGCGAACCAAAGACGGCCCAACCATTGGGTCATTGCGTCGCGCGCAACTGTTTCGGTCAAGGCAAAGGGCAGCACGGCGCGGGGTTTGATGTGACGGCTGGTGCCGGTGTCGATCACCACCGGTGTGGCACAGAACGGACACACCGTTGCGTGCTTTCCGGGGTCGAATTCGACCTGTGCCGCACAGTTGGGGCAGGTGCTGACCCGGATCTCTTCCATCTCGGCTTGCGGCAGTTGGCGGGTGATCGCCTTGCTAAAGTCAAGTTCCGCGATCGGTTGGTGCCGGCGGCGATCCGAGATGGATTCTGTATTGCCGCAATAGTCGCAGACAAGCAAGTTTTGCTGCGGATCAAAGCGCATGTCCGATCCGCAGGACGAGCAGGGAAACCGATGTTCCTCGACCGGGGTGCGTGGCGGGTCGTCAAAGGCAGGAGTGGGCGGCATCTGGGGTCCTTTGGTCGGGCGTCATCTAGACATAGAGCAGCGACACCACGCTCACCAGAGGTGCATCACAAAAAACGGTGCAGGACCCTGGGGGCGACAATCCGCAAAGCGTTGTCCCGCAGGGCGTAGTGACGCCAGATGTGAAATCCTGCATGCACGGCGGCGATAAACGCCAAGCCGTAAAACTGAATGCTGTGGATCAATCCGACCCAGCGGTGAGCACGGGGCAAGTCAAGGGGCACGGCGATAGGCACAATGCCACCCGCCCACAGTTGCACCGTGGATGTCAGACCAATCAGCAAGCCCGTCACTGCAACGGTGAATATTCCCCAGATCAACGTCTTGTGCACAACCGGGTGCATCCGCCGCGCCCAACCGCCAAGTTTTGGTCCGGGCCTGCCGAGCAAGCCGCGACGCAGGTAGAAGAGGGTCCAAAACAGGGCCAGGCTGACGAACGCCAATCCCATGACGCTGTGAAAGCGAACCGCCATGGGACCAAGGCGTGCGACATCGGCCGGTTGCACAATTACAAACCAGGCAAACAGCGGTACCATCGTCCAGTGAACCACCTTAAACAGGCAACGCGCACGACACGCCTTGAATGGCGAAAACGTCTTCATGCCCCACACACGGTTGCGGCGACGCGTAAGTTTCGTTCGCCATAAAATGCTACCGGACGCGGCCCGGGGTTATGTCAGTTCGGCCGAGCCCGGTGCAACCATTGAATATCAGGCATCAGGCATCGGGGGGGGCGGCGGCAGAACCGTGAAAAGCTGCGCCAGTTCAGCCACATCGTCAGCCTTTAACCAGCCATCCTGACCGGGGGTCCAGACAAATGTTGCCCGGGTGAGCCCGCCATCCGCTGCCATCCGACCAAGCGCGGCCTTTGAGAAAGGGCCTTTGGTCTGACCGTCCTGAGCAAGATGCCACACCTTTTCCGGTGGCGGGGGCGGCGGCGGCGTGTGCGCAGCAGCCGGTCTGGGCCCCCACGGGCCCGCCTGCGCCGCCGCGGCATGGCCCATCTGCATACCAAGCCCGGCCCCCAAGCCGGTTTGCATCGCGCTTCCCGCCGGGCCTTCTTGCCCCAGTGCTTCGGCTGCCTGGAACTGGGTGTATTTGTTCAAATCCCCGATCACACCCATGGAAGACCGTTTGTCCATCACGTCTTCTACGGCTGGGGGAAGTGATATGTTTTCAATGTACAGCTCGGGAATGGTGAGGCCGTATTCCTCAATAGTTTGCGAAATTTCGCCGCTGACCAGTTTGCCCAGCTCGCGGGTGTTTGCCGCCATGTCGAGCACCGACATATTTGACAGCGCGATACGTCGCGAAAATTCCTGAACGATGATATTGCGAATTTGATAGCTGATTTCATCCATGGTGAATTCGCCGTCGGTACCGACGATTTCAGTGAGGAAACGCGCCGGGTCCGATACCTTGACCGTATAGGTGCCAAAGGCGCGCAGCCGTACCGGGCCAAATTCGGGATCACGGACGATAATCGGGTTTTTGGTTCCCCATTTCAGATTGCCGAAACGCGTTGTGTTTACGAAATATATCTCTGACTTGAAGGGGCTCTTGAACCCGTGGTCCCAATGCTGAAGGGATGTCATGATCGGCATGTTGTTGGTTTCGAGCATGTAAAGCCCCGGTGTGAACACGTCGGCCAACTGACCCTCGTGCACGAATACCGCCGCCTGACCTTCTCGGACCGTCAGCTTGGCACCGTATTTGATTTCGTGGCCTTCGCGTTCAAACCGCCACACCATCGTATCGCGTGTGTCGTCTGTCCAGTGAATGACGTCGATAAATTGGCCAGAGAGAAAATCAAGAATACCCATCGGATAAGATCCTTTTGAGAAAGACAAGGCAATGCAGTCGGCCGGTCAAACCGGCCCACCGGTGAGTTCACGGGTGATGACACGCGTCACAGGTGCGGCTTCTTCGGCGCTCATTCCGGCTTGAAGTCGCGGATCGTAAAGCATCTTGAGCAGCAGCTCATCATGTTTGGTGAGCAGCGCAAATTCGTCGTCATCATTAAAGATGGACGGACGGGCGGTGGGGCTGTCATTGGCAAGCCCCAACCCTTGGGCGATCTCCTCGTGGATGCATGACATCCGCATCAGGTCGGGATTTTCAGCGCGGATAACCGCGACCGCCGCCGTATAGGTATTTGGATCGACGCCGCCCGCATACGCCGCCACGATACAATAGGTGTCGCGGCGCAAGTCGTTAAGGCTCTTCAGGCTTTCGGTGGTCACACCGGGCAAACGCCTCGCGGCTTTGTCCAATAGCGCCGAACGGTCATCTTCATTCGCGACGATAACGATGAAATTAGGAGACCCCGATACACTGATCGGGTGCTGAGTGACCTTTGCCAGACGGCGGGCATACGCCTTGATCGCCGAGGTGTCGCTGATGCGCTCTGACGGCGGGACGCTTTCCCCGAACATGATCTCCATCCGGACCGGTTTTTCCCAGCGGCGCATCGAGGTCTTGTCGCCTTTCCCGGTCAGGGTGGCATTATATTCGTTGTAGAATGCGATTTGTTCGAAATTGCGCGCAAGCATATCGGCGGTAAAAGGCGTGTCCCCGCCGCCACCGTCGCTGCGCATCAGGCCCTGGCTCAGCTGGTTCTTCTGAATGTCGTTGAAATAGCTGCGCAACATGGCGCTCTTTTCCGAGGTGGGCTTGGCCACGACCGGGGCAGGAGGCTTGACGGGTGGTGCGGGCCTTGCCACGGGTTTTTGTACCGGTTCGGCAGGGGGCGGGGGTGAACAGGCCGACAGAATGGCGATGGCAACTGCTGTCACCGCCAAGGATCTGATCGAAAATCGGTACCGCTTCATGCCAGCCTGCCCCCCGCAGATTATGCAGCCGAAGCCGCAGGCTTTGACGCTTTGGCCGACGCCAGAGTGTCACGCAAGTTCGCCTCCATTTCCTGAAGCTCTTTTTCGGCCAGCGCACGACGCGCTTTGCCTTCGTCAGCAATTTGCAGCGATTCCTGAATGGTGCCGATAAGATCGGCATTGGCTTGTTTCACGGCCTCGATGTCAAAGACGCCGCGCTCCATCTCGGTGCGGATAACCTTGTTGCTGTCGCGCAGATTCTTGGCATTCGATGTCAACAGCTCATTGGTCAGGTCATTGGCCTCGCGCACAGCCGACGCCGCTTCGACGCTGCGCTGGATCGTGACCGCCTGTGCCAATTGTGTTTCCCACAGTGGTACGGTGTTGACGAGGGTCGAGTTAATCTTGGTGACCAGGCTCTTGTCGTTTTCTTGTACCAGCCGTATCGAAGGCAGTGACTGCATGGTGACCTGACGGGTCAGCTTCAGGTCATGGACCCGGCGTTCCAGATCGTCGCGCGCGGCACGGAGGTCGCGCAGCTCTTGCGCATGCATGACCTGATCTTCCTCCGAGGCGGCTGTCACCTCGGCATCTTTGGCCGGGATGGTGGTGGCAGCGAGCTCGGCAAGCTTCGCTTCTCCTGCGGCGATATACAATGCGAGTTCATTGTAAAATTGCAGCGTCTTTTCGTATAGCATGTCGAGCGATTTGATGTCTTTCAACAAGGCATGTTCATGCTTGAGCAATTCATCGGTAACGCGGTCGATCTGGCCCTGGACTTCTTCAAACTTGGCCGTGAACTTGGCAAAGGGCGCGGCGCGACCCAGTAAACGTTCCCACCAGCTTTGATCGCGACGCACATCGAGTTCGGACACCGAAAACCCGCGAATGGTGGTGACGATATCGCGCAGGCTGTCGCCGGCGGGGCCGACATCCTTGTTGCGTACGTCCTGCAGCATCGCCTGGCTGATTTCCTGCAACTCTGCCTGTGCGGCAGAACCGAACCCGATGATGGATTGCGTATCGGCCATATCGATTTCGGCCATGCGGCTCTTGATCTCGGCGGCCTTCGACCCTTGGGCGTTTTCCAACGACACGATCTCGTCGGCCGATCCTGGGTCTAACAAAACCGACGCGTTTACTTCGTCGATAAGCGCGACAGAGGCGGCGGCTTTTTCGCGGACGGTATCAGACATGGTACATCTATTCCTATGCTGGGGGGTACGTCAGTCCAGACGCACGCCTTCTCGGGAAAGGCGCTCGCGCAGCACCTCAATTTCGATATTCAGATCGGTCTTGTCTTCCAGTAGAGATTTTTGCGTACGCGCGGCAAAGTTTTTGTCCAGATCATCCAGCAATGCCAGATAATCATCCCGCGCCTGACTGTCGCGGGTATTGGCATAGATGTCCGCGAACTTGATCGTGGCATCGCGAGCACCGAGCAAATAGATCGAAAGATATTTACGGGCACCGGTCAGATCACGCGGGTCCTCCTCAACGGTGCGGATCAATGTCCGGGCGGTGGTCTGAAACTGCGCCAAACGATCCTGAACGGGCCGGTCCGATATCCGCAGCAACGCCGCGGTCATTGAGGCAAGATGCTGCTCTGCTTCGTCAACCACACGGGCGACCCGACCCTTTTGGTAGCTGTCGACGCCCTCCATCCCCTTGGATGTCAGAGGGTCTATCCCGAAAGCCGCGACATGCAGGCCCAATGCCGCGATACCATACAGAACCGGGGCCAAGACGCCGGGGTCGTTTTTGTAAGCGGCAAGCGCCACACCGCTGCCGGTCAATGCGGCGGCCAGGATCTTGCGCGGCAAGGCCGGGCGTTCTGCAACTTTGCGAGCGCGGTAGGCCGCTTCGGACTTCAGACCCTCGCGCAGCAACAGGGCGGCACCGCTTAGCACCGTGGCCGCCATCAGGCCAAGGACCAGACCCAACGCCCCGTCATTAAGGGACATGAACACAAGCAAAATCGGAGGGATAAACAGCGCATTGGCCCGCCCGCCAACGGGGTTCACCTCGGCGCGTGCGGCGCGCGGCGACACAGATTGCCGACCGTCGGCGCTATACTTCCCACCAAAACGCTGCGCCATCCGTCACAGCCCTCCGAGCCAGCCGGTGGCGATACCAAGCAGCAGCAAGATCAGCGCTGCATATGTAATCTGTTGAAATGGTGTCGGTACCATCCGGCCCTCTTTGCTGTATTCGTCCCGGGGTTCAAACGCTGAACGCCCAGCATCCAGAACCCGCCCTGCAATTGTCACCAAAAGCGCAACAATAGCAACGACCAGCGCAATTATGACAATAAACAGAAGCAATCGACTCATAGGACATTCCCTTTGATCGACATATAGGTGCGCCTCGCCCGCGCTTCTAGGGTGTGCGGGTGACAAGTCGAACCCTGCAGCCATGGACCTGGCAAATTCAGGGCTTGCGCGTGCTTTTTACCCTGACACCGAATTTGCGCGGCGCTGTGGCATCGCGTGCGGGCCGGGAAGGCTTGGATTTGCCATAGCCGGGCTTGGGCTTGCCAGAAGCGGAATTAGCCGTCGCAAGCTTTTCCGTTGGTGCCTTGGGCAAGCCCGGGCGTCCCGGGCCGGGCGCACCGGGTTTGCGAGGGGTGCGTTTCAACTGGCTGGGTTTTTTCTTGACAGCGGTGCCTGAATTGTCAGCCAGCTCGATCCCGAGCTGATCGCGCACAACTTTCCGTTTGATCTCTTCGACTTCACCAGATTTCAGCTCACCCAATTGAAAGGGGCCATAACTGGTTCGGATCAATCGGTTGACCGAAAGGTGCACCGCCTCCATGGCGCGCCGGATTTCCCGGTTCTTGCCTTCACGAAGGCCGACGGTAAGCCAGGCATTGGCGCCTTGCTGACGGTCTATTGTAACGGTCATCGGTTGGAATTGCTCGCCGTCCACTGTGATACCCTTGCGCAGGGGCTCAACGGTATCCTCGGAAGGACGTCCGTTCACCCGGACGCGGTAGCGGCGTAACCAGCCATTCGAGGGCAGCTCAAGCTTGCGTTTGACCTCGCCATCATTGGTCAACAAAAGCAGCCCTTCCGAGTTCAGATCAAGACGTCCGATGCTCATCACGCGCGGCATATCGTCCGGAAGGTCATCAAAGATGGTACCGCGCCCCTTTTCGTCGCGGTTTGTCGTCACCACACCAGTAGGCTTATGGTATAGCCACATCCGGGGCGGTTCCGGGTCGCCGACCAGCACACCATCAACCGAGATTTCGTCACGCGCCGTGACATTGAGGGCAGGGGAATCAATTTGGGTGCCGTTTACGCGCACCCGCCCTGCTTCGATCATGCGTTCGGCTTCGCGACGGCTGGCAATACCAGCACGCGAAAGGACTTTTGCAATGCGGTCTCCGGGAACGGAGCTCGACTGCGGGGGCTGTTTGGGTGTGTTTTCGCTCATATTCCAGCGCATATCCTGTTTCAGACGCTTGCGAAAGGGTGGCATTTGCAGGCAAGTGAAGCAATGACCTTTACCTCTCATATGTCGTTGGCGCTTGATGCGGCGCGCGCCGCCGCCGGGCGCGGAGAAGTGCCGGTGGGGGCTGTCATTATATCACCGGATGGACATGTCGTGGCCGTAGCGGGCAACCGGACGAGAGAGCAGAATGACCCGACAGCCCACGCTGAACTGCTGGCCATCCGCGCGGCCTGTGCGGCACTGGGGTCACAACGGCTGGGCGGGCACGCCATGTACGTGACGCTGGAGCCTTGCGCGATGTGCGCGGCCGCCGTTTCAGCGGCGCGGATAGAAAGGTTGTACTACGGCGCATCAGACCCAAAGTCGGGCGGCGTGGCGCAAGGGGCGCGGGTGTTTTCACATGCGCAATGCCACCACGTACCCCAGATATTCGACGGCATTTCGGCCCGCGATTCCGAGGCTCTGCTGAAAGAGTTTTTCGCGAATAAAAGAAAAGGATAGAATAGTTTGGCAAATCGCGATGACTTGACCCTGTTCGTGCGTGAAGCACTGATTGCGGGCAAGAGCAGGGCAGAAATATCAGCCGCGTTGCTGCATGCAGGCTGGAGCGCCCCCGAAGTCGGGGATGCCTTGGCAGCGTGGGATGAGACCCCGTTTTCGCCACCGGTACCCAAACCTCGGGCGGCGGTTTCCGCCCGCGATTTCTTCGTCTATGCGCTGACCTTTGCGGTGCTGATATTGGGAGCGTTCAATCTGGTCGTCGTGCTGCAGGCCTTGGTGGATCTGGGATTTGCTGCGCAGGACCGTGCGGCCGATCGAGAGATCAGGTGGGGCGTCGCGGTCTTGATCATTACGGTGCCGTTGTATCTGTGGCTTACCTTTCGAGAACGGCGCAAGTTGGCCCAAACCCCGGCCCTGCGTCGATCCGCGATCCGGAAATGGATGATCCACATCGGGTTGTTGCTTGCGGCGCTTACCTTGCTGGCGGATTTGATCGCGACGGTATACGCTTTTCTGACCGGCGACCTGACCGTGCAGTTCCTGCTCAAAGCCGGGGTTGTCGTGGTCATAGCTGGCGGAATTTTCCTTTACTATCGCACTGTAGGGCTGCGGGCCGACCAACGGTGAACAAGATCTTGCTGATGCTTCTGCTGGTCTTGGTCGGCGGCGCGATTGCCGGTGGGTTGCTCGTCGTCGGCGGCCCCGGTCGTGCGCGTGCGGAACGTCACGACGCCGCGCGTCTGGCCGATCTGCGCAGCTTGCACACATACCTGAGCTGCCCCGGGCGATCGAAGAGGCCGCTGCCGCGGGCCCTGGATGATGCCGAGTATTGCCCCGGTCCTTCAGGCGGTATCGCGGAGGCACCCCATCTTCGTGATCCGGTTTCCGGTCAAGCTTATGCCTATACCAGACTGGATGACCACCGTTTTGAAGTTTGCGCGACCGTGGCGGTGGATCCCGCCAAGGCACGCCAAAGGATCGGTGAAGAAAAGGGCGTGGTCTGGCATGGCCAGAATCTCATTTGTCTGCCCGTCGACAACGGGACGTACAGGCGTTGCCCCCCCTGGAAAGGCACCGGGCAAGCGGTTTTTGCTTATAGCTTGATCGCCGT
>TARA_R110000787_G_scaffold72345_2_pt1 | contig 18430 bp, 22 predicted proteins | sample TARA_R110000787 | Tara Oceans TARA_R110000787 (sample SAMEA4397920) | marine metagenome | biome: Polar Biome; feature: [DCM] deep chlorophyll maximum layer (ENVO:01000326); material: water (ENVO:00002006), including particulate matter (ENVO:01000060) such as... | depth 35 m
AATTTTTCCATGTACTCGTCAAAGTGAACTGGCAAAAGTTCCTTTTTGGCGTTATACCAGTCCTTATCTCCAAATCTATCCTCCAGGGTTTCCCATGCATTGGTACGAGCTACTACAGCGTCGTTTAGCGTGACTGTTACCTTAGTACCGCTTTTAATTCCGTTGTTGTTGCAATATACCGAGAGTACTATAAACTCGGAAATTGTCCCCATACCGCTCATAAATGAACTGTTTTTTTTCAAAACTTCATAAAAACTTTTTCCTGTTTCTACGATTTCTAACGTTGGATTTATGTTTTTCGCACCCATTACTCTATATTTTTTTTTGTTTTTCTTTTGATAAGACACCAAAAGAATAATCTTTATTGGGTTGTAGTATAATCATTTATTAGTTAGTTGTTTTTCATACTTTAATGTTAATTAAAATATTACTTTACGTAAACATTTTATACTTGATATATATAAATATATATTATAGTATCTTTGTTTTTACAACTTTGCTATAAATCGACCATACGGTAACCCAAAATTCGTTAGAATCACATGGGGGTTAGTACTGGGGTGGTCTTCACAAGAATTTTTATAAAAGAATTTTTTTTGTCTTAAAATTTTTTTTTACGAGTTATTTTTCGTATATATAGAAAGTCTTTTTTAATATCTAAATTACTATATAGATTACTATATAAATTACTATCTTATTTTTGCCTCCCTTCGGTCGGCGAACTAACATAAACTTACATAAATATAATGTAAAAATTATATACCAATAGTGTGAGAAGTTAATAACTTTTCATATTACAACTCTCTATGTGCGTTTTGCTTTAGAGATAATTTATATTAAAAACAGAAATAATAAAAATGAGAACATTATTACTACAATCGATTGATTTTATCTCAGAAGAATCATGGAGTACTATTTTAGATAAGAGTTTAGCTATATTTGTTTGTTTAGTTATCATAACAGGTTTAATATACTTTATAATTTCTTCTAGAACCTATTACTCAAAAGCTCTGAGCTTAAAAGATACTCAAATAATGGAAATAACTACGAAACTTATAGAAGTACAAAAAGAAGCAATTGTTATGTTTCAAGCATATGGAAATAAAATAGAAAGAGATTTAAAAGAACATGGAGCCTATTTAACAGATGTATCTAAAAATGAAATGAAAGAACTAAGACAACATTTTGATAGTAAAATAGGAGAATTACAAAAAGATATCCTACATTTAGGGGCGTTTATTAATAAAAAATAAATATTAATGTATATTTACGAAACTTTTCATGTCTTTCCCTCGTACCCTAAATAGACTTTATAGAAGTGTTAATTCGACACTGATATCAACAAACAACAAATTAACATTAAAAGAGGAAGTTAAGAACCACAGCTGATAGAAGTAGCCTTGGTTCTTGGTTGGTAAAACTTCCGGTTTTTAATGAATTATATATAAAGTAAAAACTTAATAATGCATCAAAAAGATAAAGTAAAAGAAAATTTAAAAGGACCTGTAATTTTTACAGAAGGTAGATATGAAACAAGTTATGAAATTTCTAGTTCTATCTTAGAGACAAGTAAAAAAGAAGGAAAAACTGTACATATAGATTCACACAAAATACCTTTTGTAGATCAATTTTGTAGAGAAATGTTATTAGGAAACTCAGCTAAGATGACAGTTACTCCAGGTAAAAATATTACTATTGTATCTATTGACAATGAAGAAAATATAAAAAATTATATTTTTGACACATTTAAAGTATAAATAAAATGATTAAAAGATTATTAAAAGCAGCTCTTACTACTGTATTGGGAATATTAATTTTATTACCTTTATCTGCAGTAGCCATTATTTTAAATATTAAAAATGTATTTAAAAATTTCGAATGGATTAAGTTAGGAAAAGGATTAATAAAAGTAATTGGTGTTTTTACACAATTAATTACTGGTTTATTTAATATTATAGGAATTTTCAGTAGTACTTTACTAAATGCTACTGCTGGATTATTGATTAGAAATATTTTTACTAATAGTAAAGATAAAAATCATTTGTTTGGTAAAATTGGAGTTACTACTTCAATGGCTTTAGGACGTGCTGAAAATCAATTAGATTTTAATCCTAAAGGCTGGAAACTGATAATGGCAGTTGAAAAAGCTCTATTTGATAAAAATCATTTCAAGATTGCTTACAGAAAATATTTAGATAATGATAAAATTAGTGGTTTCTAAAGATCGTAATGATTATATAAAAAAATTAATAGATATATTTAACGTGATTAATGAAACGAAAATTTCTAAATCAGAGTTAAATTTATTATTAGAAATTATGTATGGAGTAAAAAATAGATTGAATAACAAAGTTAAAGAAGAAGCAAGAATAAAATTAACAGAGAAAGGACTACTTAATAAAGAAAAAGTGTCAGAATTTCTCTATGATTTATTTAGTGGAGCTGACGATAAAGACTTTGAATATATAATAACATTTAGACTTGAAGAATATGTTGATAGCGGAAAAGATATTAAATAAACTGAAAGAAAGTAGAGAAGATAATGGAGAACCTTCTTATATTTTAATCGATAGAGATTCTTTTTTAGAACTAAAAGAATATTTAGAGATACCTTTATATAACAAACTTACAAAGTATCTTGGGTACTTTTTATACACTGTAGAAGTCCCTTACAAAATATTAAAATTAGGTTATGACTAGTTCTTTTAGTCCTATTAAATTAAATGATACAGAAGTATACTCAAATGTAGCTAAAAAATTAAGTATACCTCAATCAGAAGTTGAAGAATGTATGAATGCAGTGATAGATTGGACACATTATAAACTGAGAGATATGGAAGCTCCAGCTGTAAGATGGCCTAAATTTATTACTTTTGAAATGAGACCTCATAAATTAAAAGACGAAGAGGTTAAAGAATTGTATAGAAAATATATAGAAAAAGATTATGGGAATTATCCGAAACGATATCTCAGCGAATGGGCATTTGAACATTATGAACCCAAGCGACCGATTAAAAGAATCAGGACGCTCAAGAGATAAACAAAAAGAAGTAGAAACATATAATAGAAATTTAAAAAATTTAGATTCTAAACTTAAAGAAAAAGTTTTTGTTAATAGAACTGTGATAGTTAGATTAAGAAAAGACGATTACGTAACAGAAGTAATTAAATCTGTAGTTTTAGGTAATACGGAAGTTAAAAAATCAAATAAAATTTTTATAGAGACAAAAGGAGGAGAATCTAAATTAATAGATACTCCATTACCTTATTTACCCGAAGGAATTTTAGTAGATTTTGATCCTACTTTAAAAGAATCATATCCTTTCTTAGAGATAGGAAGTTATGTAGAATTAGCAGATTTTGATTTAGAATCTAGAATGTATTATATTGATAACTCAAAATGCGATATTAAAATAGAAATTGACGAAATTATGGCAGGAGTTAACCCTTATTCTAATTATGAAGGCTATGTTAAAATTTCTCCTTCGCTCATTGAAGCTGTTACCGAAGTACCTAAAGCGTGCAAATAGAGATAAGCTTACAGTAAGTAATGTGTGGTCTTACACACACGCAAGTTTTATAAAGTCATGGTATTTAGGGAACTTTTTGTTCCCTTCATGGCTAAAAACACAATTAATTTATAGATTTAATAATGTAAATACTGATTGCAAAAGTAGCGGTGCGTGTAAGCACTGCGGTTGCGATATACCTGATATGTTGTTTTCTATAAAGCAATGTCAGGGTAAAGAATACCCTAAATTATTTATACCATGGAACAAAGCGAACAAAAACACTTTAAAGATTTTGGAACAATTGAATCTGGAACAAAACTTAAACATAAATTTAGTTTGGGGAAAAAAGCTTCTTCGATACAGCCGGACTGTGGATGTACAGCGGTTAATTCAGATAATGAAGGCTTTACGATCTCCTATGACGTGCCAAGATATATTCCTATCCCCGGATTTGATCCAAATTGGATTAGAGAAAAAGGAATAACAGTATTTTTTGAAGACGGAACACAGTCTAGATATCTTTTCAGAGTAGAAATTAAACATTAAGACTAATGGATAAATTAATGAAAGAAAATTACATAGTACCACCTTATCATTTTGAAGATTTCTATGTACCTAAACTAAAAGAATTTTACGTAGGGTTTCATTATTTAGAGCAGAAGATTATTAAACACTCAATGTTTAGAAAAGAAATTATATGGATAGATAAAATAGTTACTCCTTATTCTAATTTAAATGATATAGCTACTTTGATTAACAAAAATAAAATTAAAGTTAAAGAATTAAATATTAATATACTGCAAGAAAATAAATTTTTACTAAAGCAGTACCAAGGATTTAATTCTAATCAATGGGTAGTAGAATCAAATGGCATAGAACTGTTTGAATTAATATTATACGAAAGTAGAATTGTAAAAATTAGTATTCATAATTATGAGGTTAAATGCAAAAATATTGATGAGTTATTTAAATTATTAAGATTTTTTAATTTATATATAGGATGAGTAACGAATTTATGAAAAAATTAGGATTCTATCTATGGGCCCACTTCGCGTGGGACCTAGAAGAAAACCTAGAACAATATGATATTTATACACGTATTAATATGTATAATAATTTTACTGTTTCAGTTTGTAAAAAGAACCGAAAAGATATTATTATATATAAAGGATATGACACCGTATTTGAGGGGTCAGTTACTGAAAAAGAACTTCCCGGTTTACTAAAACAAATTAATGATGGAATTTGAAAAACATCCAGAACAGTATACTACAGGTTATATACAGTTCAATGAAGACCCTGCACCTAAAAAGAAAACAAAAAGTAAAGCTCAAAAGATTTTAAATAAGTTAATTAAGCTATTAGATAAATATCCTAGGTGCCGTAAAAATAAAAAAAATTAAATTATAATAATATGGTAGCAGTAATACTAGATGGAGGACACGGTTTTGAAACAAAAGGAAAAAGATCAAGAGACGGTTCACTAAGAGAAAATGAATATAATAATGCTATAGTAAATAAAGTAGCATATGTTTTATATAAAAAATCTATACCCTATAGAATAGTTAGTTCAGAATGGTCAGACGTTCCGTTACTTAACAGAATACAAAGAGAACATTTATTTAATCAAGAACTAAAAGATATGGGTTATAGTCCTATATTTATATCTATTCATGCTAATGCAGCTAGAAGCTCAAATGCAGAAGGTTACGAAACTTTTATAGTAAATGATGCATCTAATGCTACACTTAATTTAGGGGAAATTGTACATAAGGAAGTTTATTCAGCCTATAAAAAACATAGTAAAAAAGCTAAAGATAGGAGTTTAAAAAAATTAAATTTCTACGTATTAAGAAACACAAAATCTCCAGCAGTATTGATAGAATGCGGTTTTATGACTAATGAACAAGATTTAGAATTATTAAAATCAGATTTATTTAGAAATGATATAACTGACTCTCTAATTAAAGCAATAGAAAATTATGATATTTACAGTGAAAGACGGGATTCCTAGTATTACACTTGAAGGAATTAATATCCCGGAATTTAAAGCAATTTGGATAGATGATAATGATTCTGAAGGGAGATTAGCATTTTCTTATCATCATTTCCAATCTCATCATAATCCTAAAAATACATATTATAATTTATCACCCGAAGATAAAATTCCTACAATACAAAAAGATTGTATAAAAAACAAAGAATGGGATCTAGAGAAAGATACATTAGTTTTAGATGCTATTAATAAATTAAACGTACTTCTTCCTACGGCTTCGTCAAGAATGTTACATGCTGCTGAAAGTACAGCTCATAGATTGAGTGCTTATTTTGAAAGTGTTGATTTTACTAAAATGAAATTTGATAGAGAAGGTAATGAAGTTGAATATTATGATCCTAAAAAAGTAGTAGACACATTAAAAAATTTAAGTGGAGTAGTAAAAACTATACAGGATCTTAAAATCCAAGTAGCTAAAGAATGGGAAGGTAATAGAGGGAAACTAAAAGGTAGTCAATCTCTTTCAATATTTGATGAATGATATATACAGAATTTAAACCTAATCCTCATATAGCTAGAATATGGGATGACTATGAATATGATATACCTTATGATGACATAGATGAAAAAATATACGGAGATCTTTCTAGACCTTCTATGTATAACCCCGTAAGAAATACAAAATTTGCTTTTTTAAAATTTAATAACTCTTATTTATTTTCTCCTGCAGCTAAATATTTTAATGAGAATGGAAATTATACTAGAGCTTTACCAGGTACCAAAGATTATAGAAAGTATTGGTTTGAAGAAAGAAACAGATGCTTAATAGGTTATGAACCATTAATTGACGGTAGTCCTTGTGGTATTAGAATATCAGGAGAACATTATTTTTATTTAAATTATTCTAGAATAGGATTAGTAGTTTTAGACGAAACTACAGGTGAAGCTACAGAACGTTTAGGATTCCCTAAATTTTCTTCGATGGATTATTATTGGTATAAAGTATTAGGTGAATGTGAAAACCCAAAAAATGTTCTAGATAAAAGACATATGATTGCTGTTAAAGCACGAAGAAAAGGTTTTTCATTTAAAAATGCTGCTGGAGCTGTTTGGAAATACTCATTTTTCAAAGAGTCTAAAGTTGTTATAGCATCTGAATTTGGTTCTAAAGCTAAACAAACATTTGATATGGCATTAGATATGATTGATTTCTTAAATGAACATACAGAATTTAGATCTCCATGGACTCATAGAAAATCTTCTACCACTAAATGTTTGATTAGAGCGGGTATCGAAGTAGAAGTAAACGGAAGAAAATTCGTCAAAGGTAGAAAATCTAGCATACAAACTATATCCTTACATAATAAACCTGATGCAGCTGCTGGTTTAGGAGCTACTAGGTTAATATTAGAAGAGTCAGGGCAAATTAAATATTTAAAAGAAGCATGGGCGTTTACTGAACCTACTTTAAGATCAGGTGCATACCTTAAAGGTATTTGTATATGTTTTGGTACAGGAGGAGAAAATGATGGAGCAGCTAGAGATTTTTCAGATATGTTTTATGATCCTGAATTGTACGGATTTAAATCTTTTGATAATATATACGAAGAAGCAGATTCATCTAGCAGATGCGGATGGTTTGTAGACGATATGTGGTTTAGAGAAGGAGCTAAAATAACTTTAGGTAATACTACTTATGAAGCTTTTGACGAATCAGGTAATGCTCATAAATGGGTGGCAGAGTTACATTTAAATTTAAGTAGAGATCAAGCTAAAGGAGGAGGTTCATACGATACATTTATTACTCAGTATTGTAAAACTCCATCAGAAGCATTTATGTCAACTACGTCAGCTATCTTTGATACTGCAGAAATATTTAGTAGATTGCAGAGATTAAAGCTAAAAAAGAATAAAAAATTCTTAGGAACGCCTGGAAATTTGGTAATGTCAAATAAAAGTGTTATCTTTACTCCATCGCAAGATGCTAAACCTTTAGATCATTACCCATTAAAGTCAATAATGAAAAATAGAGAAGGGTGCGTAGTACTGTATGAAAGTCCACATTATATAGGAGAAGAAGTTCCAAGAGGAGCTTATCTAATATCGATAGATCCAATTACAATTGATTCTGAAACTGGAGAATCTTTAATCGCTATATACTGTATGAAAACTAAAAAATATGCTCACATTATAGGTCATGACGAAATAGTAATGTCATACATCGGAAGATCTAAGTATGATCCTATTAATACTGCAAATGAAATTTTAGTTAAAATGTCAATGTTCTACAATGCTTATGTTACACATGAAAATGATGTAAATGCTTCATCTGTAAGAAATTTTTTCATCGAGAAAAAAGAATTCCAAAGATTACTTTCTCCTCCTTCATCTATAGTAGATAAATATATTCAAAATTCAAAAACTAATGCAAGGAAAACTGGTCACTCTTTAAGTAGTGATAAAATGAAGCAAATAGCTGAGCAGTATACTAAAAAATGGCTAATGGAAAAAAGACATTTAAACTCTGAAACAGGAGAAGTAGAAAGGAATATTGATGTAATATGTGACATTGCGTTACTCCAAGAATTAATGGCGTATAATAGAAAAGATAATTTTGATAGAGTATCTTCGTTATTCGGTTTAGTACTACAAGGAGAGCAATTAATGTATCAAAATACTTTAGAAGAAGAATTTAAAAATGAAAAATTACCTTCTAACTTTTTTGTACAGAATTTTTACAAAATAACAAGTAGACAAAGTAGACGATGAGATATATAAGACCAATGCAGCGAGTGTCTGCGTCCAAAAAAACCAAAGAATGGCAGAAACAGAATGTTGACTACTGGTGTTCTCTGTCTTCTGAATACTTCACTAAAGAGTGGAGTAGAATGAAAGAAAATTATTTACTACATAATAACGTAATAGATCAAGAAAGATTTGCAGCTATTTGTGATCCTTTAGGTCTTGATGATAGATTAGAAATTGAGTATGTACAACCTTTTAATAAATTGCCTAATAAAATTAATGTTTTAGTAGGAGAAGAATTAAAAAGACCTTTGCTTTATTCAGTTATTCAAAATAATGATGAAGTTACTAACGAAATTAGTAGAGCTAAAGATAAAGAACTAAAAGAACACATAGGTGTTTTGCTAAAGCAAGAAATAACAAAAGCTCAAGGAGGAGAATTAAATGAAGAACAGCAAGCACAGTTTGAGCAAATTGAATCTAAGTATAAAAATTTTAAGACTCAAAAAGAAACTTTATTACAAATGCTGTTAAAATTATTCTTACAACAATCTAATTTTAAGTTTAAAAAGAATGATGGTATGTATCACGCTCTCATAGCGGGATTAGAAGCAGTTCATATATACATGTTACGAGGAGAACTAAAAATAGAAGTAGTTAATCCTCTAGGGTTATTCTATCATAAAAGTCCCGAAGTTCAATTCATACAAGATGGAGATGCTTCAGGGTATGTTAGAGAAATGACTTCAGCTGAAGTTATAGATAGATGGGGTGAAGTTTTATCTGATGCTGATTTGGAAAAACTGATTCCTTACTCTGGTGTGGGAAGTAGACATGATAAAATGGGTTCTAAATCAGGAAAATCTATACGACACTTTGAACACAGTACTAACGGTTCTAGGACACTATATAATAGTGATCCTGAGTTTATGGGTTCGTATGGCCAATCAAGTATGAACTCAGATTATCTGAAAGTTCACACAGCTTACTGGAGGTCTTTTAAAAAAATAGGATTTTTAAAACAGATCAATGAGTTTGGAGACGAAGAAGTAACTTTTGTAGATGAGAAATTTAAGCTACCTAAATACGCAGAGAAAATTAAATACATGACTAAGTTTTTTGAAGACAAAGTTAAGTATGATTGGGATGATTATTCTCTTGAATGGAACTGGGTTCCTCAAATTTGGGAAGGTACTAGAATAGAAAATGATATCTATGTAAATGTAAGACCTTTACCTTGGCAAAAAGTTAATTTAGGAGATCCGCATTATGCACCACTACCTATTTTTGGTGCTCCTTATAATACTAGAAATGCTCCTATAGTATCTTTGTTTGATAGAGGTAAATATTGGCAATATTTATTCTTTGCTATTATGCATAAATGGATTAAGTTAATTATGCAAGATAAATCTGTTATACATACACTTAATCAATCTATGTTTGATAAAGAAGTACCAATGGAAATGGCTTTAAAATATGCTATGGAAATAGGAGTTCTTCCTTATAATCCCCAAGCATCATTTGATGCATTAGCAGGTCAACACAATACCCAAAAAGTTATAGAAACATTTAATTTATCTAACCCTAACTTAGAAAGATATACCAATATACTTATGTATGTGGAAAATCAAATTGGAGAAGCTATGGGTGTAACTAAACAAAGAGAAGGCCAAATTAGTCAGTATAGTACTGCTTCAGATACAAGACAATCTATTATCCAATCAAGTCATATTACTGAGACAGAATTTAAACTTCATAACGAGATATGGGAACAAGTTGCTAGGTACGTTACTAAAAGTTTACCTTATATAACAGAAGATAAAAAAATAAGAGCAGCTTTAAATGATGCACATTCAGCTATATTAGATTTAAGTTTATTGAATCCATTTGATGAATTTGATTTAAGAATTGAAGATTCTCAACAAGCTTATGAAAATTTGAGTATTATTAAACAAAACGCTCAAGCTATTATTCAGAATGATGAAAACGCTTTAGAATATTTAGTCAGTATATTAGAAGCTGATTCTTTACCTGAAGTAAAATTATCTTTAGAAGTTATTAAAGGAGAAATTGAACAAAGAGTTGCAGCACAGAGAGAACATGAATCTAAATTACAGCAAGAGCAAGCAACAGCTTCTAAAGAAGCTCAAGAAGATCAACAAGCTCATGAAATTGAATTAGAACATATTAAAGGAGATTATGATATTAGAGCTAAAGAAATAGATGTATTTAAATTTCAAGAAACTTTAGATTCTAATAACAACGGAATACCTGATCCTTTAGAAATAGAGAAATTAAGAATGGCCGCTGACGATTCTAAACATAAAAGAAAAATAGATTATAAAAGTGTTGAATTAAAAGAAAAAGAATTGAAGCTGAAAGAAAAAGCGTTAAATAAAAAGCCTACAAGTAAATGATTATAGATATTACATCATTTGGTCAGAGTACAGAACAACCGGGTACTCCAGAGTTAGGAGGTGTTATTGACATTACTCCTCAAGATTTTACCAGAACAAATTATAGCGAAGAAAATAGTACTGTAGAAGAAGTAGAAGAAACAATTGATGAAAATCAAAATGAAGAATCTCCAGAAAATACAGAAAATACACAGGAAACAGAAGAAATCGAAGAGATTGAAGAGACAGAAGAAATTGAAGATACTACAGAAGAAAACACATCAGATGATAGCGATGAAGAAAATTCTATAGGAGAAGTTAAAGATTATTTTAATAAAGCAACTACATTGAATATTCTTCATACACCTGAAGGTTTTGAATGGGATGATGAAGATCCTTATGGTTCTTTAGAGAAAGTTACTGATTTTACTAATAATAAATTACTGGATCAAGTAGCTGATAATTTTTACTCTCAATTTAAAGATCCAATTTTAAGACAAGTAGTTGATGCAGCTTTAGCAGGAGGTTCTTTTATGGACGTAGCAAAGCTAATAACACAGACAGAAGAAATTAATACTTATGAAAAGCTAGATGTATCAAATGAAGACGATGCTACTAAGCTGTATTCAGACTACTTACAGTCTACAACTAAATTTAAAGGTGGAAAAATTAATAAACTTTTGGATTTGGCTAAAGAAGATGACGAACTAGAGGAACTAGCTGGTGAAGCTAAAGAATATTTTTTAGAGCAAGCGAAAGCTGAAGCGGATGCATTAACAAAAACAGCGTTGCAAGATAAAAAAGCAGCTGAAATTCGTGCAGAAGAATATTGGACAGGATTCTATAGTACTTTAAATGAACGTCAAATAGGCGACGAAGTTAAAAAAGACATTCAAACTTCTTTTCAAGTTACAGATAATAACGTATTTAAATACCAAGAAGTATTTGGAGAGGTTACAAAAAATTCTGATCACTTTATAGATTTATTAATGTTTTTAAATACATATGACGCTAGTACAGGTTTTACGTATGAAAGAGAAGAAAGAAAAAATAACACTCGTACTGCTAAATCTTTCAAAGAAAGAATAGAAAAAGAAATTACAAGAAACTCTTCTAAAGGTAATGTTACAAGTAAAAGAAATAAAATAGTACCTAAGAGGAACTCATACATGAAAAATATTAGAACAATTTAATAATTAAACAATGAATTTTAGAACAAGTTTATTACATAATGCTACCCAAGTAACAGAAGGATTAGGTGGCAACTCATGGGATTCTAAACATATTATCTCAACTTATGGTGGTGACACTCCTTTTGATATAGATGCTGGTGCTGAATTGGCACAAATCTTTTCTGCCTCTGACCGCTACTCTGGAAAGAGTATGCTAGGAATGACTGAAGCAAAAGGAAAAAAAGTTTATATGACTGCTAATACATATAAATGGAAATTAGCTAATCATAGACGTATTCGTTTCTCAGTTGTCGAACTAGTAGAAACTTCTTTACGTCCTGGAGAAAACAACACCACTTTCAAAATCGTTTTAGATAAAGATTGGGTAAAAGAACCAGACGTGTTAACAGGAGAAAATAATAAATACCCTGTTGAAATCGTAGGTGAACCAGTCCAACGTCAATTAGGTTATGAATACACTCTACGTTTACAAGATGATAATCCAGATGGATATTTCCCATTGGAATTATTGGCTGTAGGGAAAGAATTTTGGAAAACTAGTACTTCAGTAGTAGATGAAGGAAATGATCGTTTTGGTACTTTACAGTTTAGCTCAGTTTTTGAATTGAGAGGACAAACAGGTAACGTAGCTGAAAAAATTGAATTTACAGATAAAGCATTACGCGTAGATATGAACCGTAGAGGTGGATCTCAAACACAATATTGGAGAATTCCATTTACTGATAATAACGGTAAAAAATATGAAAAATTCATGACCATGGCAGAAGCTGAGATGATGAATCAAATCATGGAAGATATCGAATGGGGAATGGTTTATGGACGTAAATCAACTCGCAAAGGACCTAACGGTTATTTAAAACGTACTCCTGCAGGTTTAAGACAACAGTTAGAAGATGCAAATTATTTAACTCATAATGGTAATTTAACTTTATCTAAATTAGATGAATGGTTATCTAGTATTTATTATGGACGTAAAGATGCTACACCTGAATCTCGTAGTGTAGTTATTCGTACAGGAGAAATGGGAGCTAAATTATTTGATCAAATGGTCAAAGCAGAAGCTTCTACATTTACTACTGTAGATTCTAACTATATTCGTAACGGTAACGGATTCCGTAATTTATCTTATGGTGCTGTATTTACTCATTATGTAGGAATCAATGGTCTAGATGTAACTATCGTATTAGATCCTGCATTTGATAATTTTGATTATAGTCAACCACATCCATTATACCCAGATAAAACTGTCGATTCTTGGAGAATGGAAGTATTAGATTTTGGTAAATCAGGAGCTGGTTCTTCTAAAATGGGAGAAGATAACATTTCTATGTTATGTGAAGCAAATGCTGACTATTACTATACTACTTTTGGAAAACATAATCCTAAAACTGGTATGCCTATTAATGATGGTTCTACAGGAGGATCAGGAGGTCTTTCAGGATACTCAACAATGATTGAAAAGTCTTATGGATTACTTATTCGCGATATTAGTCGTTGTGGAGTAATCGAATTAAACTTAGATTACTAATATATTAATTAATGAAATTTTTAGTTTATCCAAACCCTAAACGACGTACTGTACACAGATACGATAGGGTATTAAGAGTAGATGCTACAGGAAGAGAAGAAGCATCAACTTCAGAAAATGATTTAACTAGAGCCCCACACACTAAATTTACTTTTATGGTGGGGATATCTAGTGCACGTAACGGACGTTTAAAAACAGGTTTAACTAGTATGGTACCAAATCCTTATTTTGGTAAAACTATTACTGTAACTACATTTAAAGATGTGTTATCTGCTGAAGAAGCTAAACGTCAACACATTTTAGAATATAAACACTCAGTTCCTTATAATCATTATACGGATATGCCTACAGGGGATATTCTAGGTAAAAAAGAATTAAAAGATATACCATTTTTCCAAACTGCTTATGCTGTATGGGATTTAAAAGATGGTGCTAATGTTTTTGATTCAGAAAAACCTAAAGATGAATTAGCCTATTACGCATTCAGAGAATCGCGTATTTTTGCAAATTCTTTTTCAGAATTAAGTTTAGATAGTATGTATTACATTGCTAAAGAATCTGAAAATGAAGAAAGAACTGCATCTAAATCTAAAGTTAAAGATAAAGCAATTGCTAAATTAACTTTATTAGAAGATAGAGATGATGATACTCTAGTAAAATTTGTTAAAGCTTTAAACATACCAATGAGGAATGTTAATAGAGCTCAAGCTTATAACATTATTAGAGAATATTTAGATAGAGCCGGAGCTAATATAAAACAATTTAGTTATATATATAAGTTATGGCAAGATACTGCTACTAGAGCTAAATTTAACTCTTTAGTACTATTCAAAGATTATTCTGATTATAGAATTATTACTAACTCAGGAGGAACAAAATATAGTTGGATACCACCAAGAGAGGAAACAGGTCGTCAACCTGATACTATTACTTGGAATACTAAAGATCAACTTATCGAATTCTTTATTAACCCTGAAAGTGATTGGGCATTAGATGACATGGAATTACAGTATAAATTTAAAAATAGATTGTAAAAATGATTCCAGTAACAAAATTACACCACGAATTAAAATTATCACTAGATAAAGTAGACAGTTTAAATTCACCTAATTTTTTACCAAATGAAATAGACGCTCTGTTATGGAGAGGAATAAAAAAATGGTTTAAAGATTTAGCATCTCAATATGAACATAATAAAGCTATTAATGATAAGCTTGTTCCTTTTCATATTATAAGAGAGGAAATCATTCCTTCCAATCCTGAAACAGATGTCTATGTGGTAAATATAGGTAACTTAAATCATGAGTATTTTACACTCACTAAAGTTGAAGCTTTAATTCAAAATTCAGCATGTAGTAAAACATGCACTGCTTATAATATGAGGGACAATAATATTGAAACTCAATATAACAATTCTTCATTTGATTGGTGCAGAATCCCCTATAAACTTGGGTATGGTAATGCACTAAATCCTACCTATCTACATTTATATACAGATGATTTTCAAATCAACTCGGTGAAAGTATCTTATTTAAAAGAACCAATAGAACCTTTTTATGGGGGATATACTTCTTTAAATGGTAAATATACGTTAAATTCATCTGCAGTCAATTCTGATATAGATGAGATTTATTTAAATGAAATTATTAAACAAACATTACAAGAAATTAAATTATAATGAATAGATTAACAACAAAACCAAACGTAGATAAAATCTTAGTTGCCAAAGCAGGTACTACTTTGCAAGTTGCTTCTAGTAAATTTGCTAACGACACTAATAGTGCTATTACTGTTGGTGGAACTTCATACCAACCAGGAGAGATCTTATTGGGTGATGGACAAATAGGATTTTATAATGCTGATACTAATACTTCAATTGGTAATTCAGCTACTGTAGCAACAACTAAATCAATTTACATTGCTCAAGGTAGAAATATTTTGAACGATTCTGATGCTCTACCGATCCGAAAAGTAGAAAAAACAAGTTCAATTTCACCAGTATACGGAGTGCAATTTGCAGGTGAAGTTTGTGCAGTACCTACTAATTCATCTGTAGTAATCGGTGCACCTAATGCAGCATCTACAGGTAAAGTAAATGTATCAAGTGAAACTTCTTATGAAATTATTGGTAAAGTAACAGGAAGACGTACCAATGCTTTGAACGGACGTAATGCTTCATTTAGAGCAGAATTTACTACTCCTGATTATACAAGTTTAGGATACACAGTAAATAACTCTAGAGATCATTTGTTACAGAGCATAGCTTATGACGTAATCACTAGAGGTCATAGTTTACAGAATTTAAATAGAGCGAATCCATTGTCTGTATTTTCTTTAGATACAGTTAACACTAGTAATACTTCTGTAACTACTACTACATTAACAGTAGTTGGCACAAAAGTAACTGTTGGATATACTGGAAAAGGACATAATATTTACTGTACTATTACAGAATCTATTGCGAAATCTTTCTCAGACATGATTAGTGAAGGTACTTTAACAGGTACAGAAGGAGTAGTACCAATAGCTTTAACCGCAGCAGCAGTTACAGCAGGTGGTTTAGGTATTGCTGGAAGCGGAACTACTACTGTAGATCGTATTGTGTTATTAGCTAATGATACTAAACGTGCTTTTCGTGATAGTATTCCACAAGTTAAAGAAACTATTAACGTAGGATTACCTGTAGGTTTTGATGCTGGAGTAGCCAATGTAACAGGATCTAAAAGCTTCGAAGGAAAAGGTTTATCTAACCAATGGCAATTATTTTACGAAAAAGGAGATGCTTTCAAATATGATTCTACATTAGAAAGATTTGATGGTAAATGGATGGGTTACAGTTCTGACATTGTTCCTAATACTAAGTATGCAGCTTATATTATTTCTCATAATACTCCTACATATGTAAGCAATGGTACTTTATCTTATGCTCCAGAGCGTTCTATCTTATTAGTACCTTGTTGTGAGGAAACTTTAAAGAATGCTATAGAAGCAGTTTTAAATCCTTATTTCTCAAGTTCAGCTAATACAGTATTTTTAGGGTCTTTAAATGGTTCTAATTTAGTAGAAGTTGCTACTTGCCCAAGCTAAATAAAATTATCAAATCCTCTAACCTTTACACAAGTTTAGGGGATTTTTTTTTTAACAATTAAAAAATATAAAATGTCAAAATATAAATTATTCGGTGCCAAAATAAAAAAAGAAGCTGGACATGCTTCAGGAGGCACTGATAACGGAAATACTTTTGAAAAAATAGTAAAAGAAATTAGTACAGAAGTTAGTACAGAATTAATAAATGCTATACCTTCTGCATCCGTAGATCCTATTAATATCACTGAAGGTGCATTAAATCCTGCAGCTTCTAGTAGAACTGTGAATATGAATGGACAAGATTTAGAGTTTTCTAATGCTAACGATTTAACCGCAAGTGTTACTGGAGCTATCTCGGTTGGAACTGCTGTCTCAGGGGCTTTATCAACGTTAACAACTTCAGGTACTTCAGTTGTATTAACAGCTACTAATAGTGGCGGGAGTAGTACAGGTTCTGTATATGCTCTTAATAATGGTTTAGCTGTAATGTATTCTAGTAACAATGAATATAGATTAGGTACTAGTTCTACTACTTTACCTAAAATTCACACATCTTTAGAAATTCCTAGAGCTTTAAATGTTACAAATGATGGTTCTGTAACACATACTTATACTTCAGCTTATTTTGTAAATTCATCAGTTTTTACACCTAATATTACAGGACACCCTACTAATACAGAATTAAGAAATCACTTAGTAGGATTGTCAACCTCAGCACAAAGTAGTATAAAGAACAGAGTAATTTATTATAATGGTACAACTACATCAACTACTGACTATACTTATGCTTGGTATTTTACAGGAGACAGTAAATTGTATTTGTTGGATAAACCAAAAGCTAGTGTATTTGAACAATACGGTTCTATTAGCGTTACTACGGGCAATAATTCACTTACTTCTAGCGATAATGGTATTCAAAGTTACATTTACGCGTTCAATCACCCTCTGATGAACAATACAAAAAAGTTGACCAATGTACAGTTTCAATGGTACAATACATCATCTACAGGTAGTTTAGATTTAAGTTTACGTACTCACTCAGGGACATGGGGAGGCTATCCTCAAGCTGTTACATATTTAAATTCAGCAGGATTCAAAAACTTACCTGATGTTACGTTAGGAACATCTACTACAGCAATATATATTTCATTAGATAATATTACAGGTAATATTATAGCACCTAGACTTTCGTTTACAATAACAGATGTCTAAATTGTGTATTAATAAATAAACAAACAATACAACTAAGTGTCAAATCTTAGTTGTATTAAAATAAATAAAAAATGACATCATTAAAATATGATTATAAAAGAACCGCAATTGATATAGAAGGGTATGAATTATATCAAGATTTAAATAACCCTAAAAAAGTTCTATTAGTTAAAATAACTACTGTAGGCAATGTAACTAGAGAAACTTATTATATAGAATATGCTAATACTAATATTGATTTAGATAGTTTATGGAATAATAGAAATTCACAAACTTTTCTAAGTTTGATAGATGTATTTTCTGAAAACAAATAAGAAATAAATAATGAGAAATTATTCAAATATAAGAAATAACGGAATAAATAAAAAAATAGAATTAGAATCAATATTAAAACAGGATCTAGTAGCTAATGATGAGTTACATTTTTTAGATAGCGTGGGGGATTATCATGGTAAACAGCATGAAAAAAGTGTATATAATTTAGATGGTGTAACCGCAGCACTAGTCATACCTGTACCTTTAACTGGTATGGTAGATATAGAGTATAAATTAAGAACAACTGACAATGTAGGTATATTATTAGCTGGTGACGGAGCAGGTAATAAATGGACTGGTATTTTTATTGATGGTGAAACAGGTAACAGTATACATTTACCTACAGGTGTGACTTCTCCATCTGTAATTTATGTAGATTCTACAGAAATAGTCAATGGCATTACTACACGAGATGCAGCTCATACATTAATTTCTGACGGTGAGTG
>TARA_R110000787_G_scaffold82500_1_pt1 | contig 18361 bp, 8 predicted proteins | sample TARA_R110000787 | Tara Oceans TARA_R110000787 (sample SAMEA4397920) | marine metagenome | biome: Polar Biome; feature: [DCM] deep chlorophyll maximum layer (ENVO:01000326); material: water (ENVO:00002006), including particulate matter (ENVO:01000060) such as... | depth 35 m
CAACAATTATCATCCGCATAGCGGATTGAAAATGATGTCACCGAGAGAGTATCGCGCTCTCAAAGTGGCAAGTTAGGACTGTCCGTTTTAGCGGGGGCAACTACAATTTTAGACTAAATGGATATCGACTCTTTTCACGAGACATAGATACTATAGACGAAGAAATCCCCTCCTCAGCAAGTGAATATTTGAGTATTTATAATTGGGTGTATGGTGCTGGCGACATAGTTGACAAGGTTGGACTTGCAAGGAATATTATTTCTCTTCATCTTAACAAAGATGATTTATTGAATATTCAAAAAAGTACCATTCAATCGATTACCTCTGGTTATCAAATTTACCTTAAAGAAAACGTAAAACAATATATAGAACTAAAAAATAAATTATCTGAGTTTATCCAAGGCTCATCTGACAAGGCTAGTGAAATTGCAAACTCACTCGGAATTTTTTATAAGAACAGTATTTGGTCTCTGTATACTTTTTTCGCTTCTGTTTTTATCATCAGAACATTAAACAATAATAATGCACAAATAGTAACTCATGAAATATATATAATTTTTCTTGCACTAGCAGCAATTACAATATTACTGATGTTCTATGCATTTAATGAATTGGAAGAGGATAAAAAACGGTTTATCCAAAATTATAAGTCACTGAAAAACCGATATAGTGATCTTCTTCTTAAAGAAGATTTATCAAAAATATTAGATGATGACAGTCAACATTATGCTGATTTAGACTACATTGATAGGAAGGTAAAGCATTTTAGAGGGCTTTGGGTGTCTTCACTAACTATATTATTCATAGTCATCAGTATCTTATGGATGCATGGGAACTAGATAATTAGCCCTCTTGTTGTATTATAGTGAGCCACTTTTTAGAGCCTTGGCACTCCTGATAAATAATTATTGCATAAAGCTCGACAACAATTACTCCAAATCAACAGTGCATTTACATCTTTCTTCTCCTAAACCTTTTTCGGCAAGATGCCGATTTTTTTAACTTACTAAATAATTTTAAGTTAATACCATCTAATACTCTGCAATCTCAATTTTTTTTTGATTTTAGCATCATTGTTAGAGCGAGCAATTACCTGACATTTTATATCGAGTACACACGGCAATGCACCGTCAAAGCTTTGCAATGACAGAGCTTGCGCGAACAAAAAAGCATAATAAGCTGAAATTTAGCTAAAGCCATAGGTTATAGCAATTATGGTGCAACATCATCGGCTAACTCGCCTTTTTGGGTAATAGTAAAAGAAAGGACACTTAATAATGATTTCTGACTTAGCAATATTTTCAGCAGTACTGTTTGGATTGACTGGCTACGTATTTTTATCTGCTCGCTTCTACTTTCATGTAACTGAAGGCATCTCAAGCCACAAAATCCCTGCCAAACTCAGAAAGCCAGTTTCTATTGCATTGAAACTGTTTATGCTTTTGGTGGTGATTTTGATTGCACTTGTTGGCGTTGACGCTGCAGGGATTGTTCGTGTTTATGATTATATTCCTCAATCCATGATGTTATTTGCCGCTGCATGTTTCCTCTTTTTAGTTGTTGCACCTTTTATTGCCTTGCTTAGCGATTATGCCCGTAAGCGTGCAAGTGTCACGTATGAAGCCAAAATTGCATGGTGTCTACTGATTGTTAGTATCGTCGTAGCTAAGTTTGCTTTTAAAGCTCTTATTGGGTTCGCAGAGTTAATAGCGCAAACAAAATATTCTGGCAACGAAGAAGGCACAAGATCACCTTTTGGTTATCACGGCTATTTGTCATACGAAGAAGATGCCAAACGTAAACATGGTCAGAATTTTTGATTATGTGGCATTAAGCCAAGCTTTCGACTTTCTATACATACAGATACAGAATGCGGATTGCGCCGACGAAAGTCTTTGAAAATAAACAAAAGATTTGAGTATATTATTAACCATAAAACTCCCGCATTATTTTTAAAAACAAAAAACCAAGTTATAGGTTACCGGGAAAGGTACCTAGGGAATTGTTCTATAGGGTTTTAAGTTCAAATTTTTTAGGAGAGTTGATAACTAAGTGATAGATTTTGAGTAGAGTTAAATTGAGTCCTACATTTGTCAAGCTCTGTAATTTTATAGCCTTTTCTAGCTCACTGATTAAATGAGTTCGGATCTAGGTCCTGGGGAGAGTTTATGGACGCCTACCAAAATTGGAGTAGTTCAAGGTCTTAAAAAGATCTCGATTATTAACACCCCGTAGAGTACCAATAACCTGGTAAATTAGATGTTAAAGTTAGCGCAGAATCATAAAAGTGAGAGATATTTAAATTATTTTTTCGTATCACCTAATCCGAAATGACGAAAGCCTTAACTTGCTCTAATAAAGCACGTACATTTCTGCACCAATACAATTTAACCAGCTGATTAATAAATAGTTAAAGTTCCGGCCCCGGGCACCATCAGAAATATCTAAGCCTCAATACTGAAAAGTGTTGGGGCTTTTTTGTTTTCAATACTTAGTGGTGCTTAAAGCCGTAAAGTCTTCGTCTGAAAGTTCAAAATCACCAGCTTTTACGTTCTCTTCCAAATGATTCACCTTGCTGGTGCCTGGAATGGGAATAATTACTGGGCTGCGTTTTAACAGCCAAGCCAACACAATTTGATTCGGAGTGGCATCATATTTCGCGGCAATGGTTTTGAGTATTGACGCGGACTCTGCCAGTGCATTTTTTGCCAAGGGGTACCAGGGGATGAAGCCAATACCCTGTTCGGTACAGTAATCAACGACCTCCTCGTATTGCCGCATCTTCAGGTTATATTGATTCTGTACCGTACTGACCTTGAAATACTTCTGAGCTGCAATAATGTCGTCGACACCCACTTCACTTAAGCCGACATGCTTAATCAGCCCCTCATTCTGAAATTCCTGCACAGCTGCGAATTGTTCGTCCCGAGGAACTTTGGGATCAATTCGATGTAACTGCCACAAATCGATCTGTTCTACATTGAGCCTTCGCATACTCATTAATACGCATTGCCTCAAATATTCTGGCCTTCCAAGTGGCGCCCAGATATTCTCACCATGCCGGGTTAAACCAGCTTTCGTTGCAACCAAAATGCCATCATATGGATACAATGCTTCACGAATTAAATCTTCACTGACATTAGGGCCATAACTATCTGCTGTATCAATAAAGTTGATGCCTAATTCTGGTGCCCTTTTTAACACTCGCAGGCATTGCTGACGATCTTCTGGTTCACCCCATATGCCAGGCCCGGTAACTCGCATAGTTCCCAAACCTATACGGTTAATTGAATACTGCCCGAGTGGGAATGAGGCTTGCTGTTCAAGTGAATTGGTTTTAACCATGAGCGACTCCGACTAATTGCTTTTCTTGATGTTAACATGTCTGATTAGCCATCTATTTTTACGATGGATTTAGCCTTGCTCATAATGCACAGTTCGTATCTGCATCAGATTTACTCTCGTTAAGCTTGTTAAAGCATAGATTACATCAACTTGATAGCCTCAATTCAGTTGAGATCACAGGGGTATATAAGGCTGTTATGGATATTTGAACTAACTTACTCGACCTCTTGTGCCGGTTCGATTCAGGCCCCGACACCATCAGAAAAATATAAGACTCTGTTGCTCATTCAGCTGGGGCTTTTTTGTGGCTTAATTTGTAATAATTAAAAGTTAATCTGAAAGCAGTTAGCTTTTTACAAGCATAAAAACAACATCAAAACTGGATCTCTTCCCTAATTAACACAAGGCTGAGATTTGGATTTAGTGGGATAGCGATCCTACTGCAATTTTTTCACTGTTACACTATAGCTGAGATTTTTCCCCTTTAATTAATAAGGAACACATGATGCTCAAAGCAATTACGACGTTTACACAGGCAAGAAACATTGCAATGGCACTGACCATGTCATTCGTGACCGTTACGCTGATCACTGCTTGTGGTAACGATGACAACTCTGACACCACACCAAGCCCCGAAACTGAAATGAGCTCCGAAAATCAGAGCAACATGGACACGACTGAAAACATCACACCAAGCGCATCAGAAACTGAAGTGGTTATTGAAGATGAACCTATCGCTGACAGTGATCAGACTTCTGCGACGGCTCAAACTGAAGCAACAGAGACAAATATTGAAGCTGAAGAGACTGATTCTGCATCGACCGCTGATAAAGCAACCACTACTCCAGCCGATGAGCCAGCTAGCGAAGGTCCCGAAACCCATACTGTTATGGCGCAAGGGCTTAAGTACATTCCGCTGGTCATCACCATCAAGAATGGAGACACTGTTTCCTGGCGCAACATGCCCACTCACAACACAAAGTCACTCGATGGCTTGATTCCGGAAGATGCTGAGCATTGGGAATCACCCATAAATGAAAACTATGATCGGACATTTACCCAAGATGGTATCTATGTCTACAAATGTGTCCCTCACTTCGGAGCAGCCATGGGGGGCGTCGTTATTGTGGGCGAGCCAGTCAATCTGGAACAGATTAAAAACGCCGATGCCAAGGGCGCTGCTGGCCGTTTGGTCAGAAAGGCTATTTCTAAAGCAGAAAGTATGTAGTTTTTTTGCCTGAGAAGTTGATACCAAAAAAAGCGGATTCAGAACGGAATCAGCATATGAGTGTTGGGGTGGAGAAACTAACGTAATGGCCTGTTCGATTACGGCCCCGGCACCATCAGAAATAGTAAAGCCCCAATACTGAAAAGTGTTGGGGCTTTTTTTTCTGTACAAGCCCCACGATGACACGGACCAGTTAAAACTGTCTGAAAAAAATATATATTGATGGGGTTAGTTTGCTTAAAGGTTTTAATTCTTCCTTACCTGATTCGTACCGCGTTGAATATATTCAGGAACGGCTAAATAACTTTTAAGTTGCACTTTTTTGGTTCAGCTTGCCAACAAAATGTGCATCTTTAACGCTATAACGCTCAGAAATTACATCATTTTCTGTCCCATCGCTTGATACGAAACACGCTGACCGCTTTCTCATTAAGGGCACAACTTCTGCATAAGTTATTACTAACATAAGTAATTAAGGTTGCGTAATGAAGTTCCAGGATTGGCTAGATGCCTTGCCCCAATGGTCAATGATGACGATCATTGTCTTGGGCGCTTTTATTACACTTACTCTTGTTAAGCGATTTATTCTGGCACGTATTTTAAAAGCCGCCGAGACCAGTCAAATCTCCCTAATCAGCATAATCATTAAATCGGTCAACTTTCCCCTCACACTGGTGTTACTGGCGTTCCTTTCCAAACTCTTTGAACAGTTGTTGGTACATTATTCAGTCAACATAAATTCCAGTATTTTTAATATTGTTGCCCAGCTTCTGCTTATCTTAGCGTTAGTGGTATTTGTTGATAGATTGGTGAACGGTTTAGTTGGCCGCTATGCCGATAGAAACGTTAGTTTCAGAACCAGCAAAGGCATCATGCAAGGTATCACGCATATCGTGATCCTCGGCCTTGGCTTACTGATGATTCTTAGTACCATCGGTATTTCCCTGACCCCCATTATCGCCTCACTGGGTATCACGTCTTTGGCGCTGGCACTGGCGCTGCAACCGACACTGGAGAACTTCTTTTCCGGCATTCAGCTGGTCATCGATAAGCCTATCCGAATGGGGGATTTTATTGAGCTGGATTCAGGTGAACAAGGCTTTGTTGAGAAAATAGGCTGGAGATCAACCTGGATCCGAATGCTGCCCAACAATATCGTGATAATGCCCAATAGTGTGTTATCAAAGTCGAAGCTGATCAATTATTATTATCCAGAAAAACAGCTTTCCGTTCCGGTTGAGGTCGGGGTGCACTACAACTCTGATCTGGAACACGTTGAGCGCGTAACGCTCGAAGTCGCTCGTGAAATTCTGAAATCACATAAATGGGGGGTGGAGGAATATGAGACATTTGTTGTTTTTCACACTTTTGACAATTCCAGTATTAATTTCACCGTGATGTTGAGAGCCCAGGAATATTTCAATCGCTTTTGGGTGAAATCAGCGTTTATCAAAGCCCTTCACAAACGCTATAGAGAAGAAGGCATCACCATTCCATATCCCATCAGAGCGATAAACTATGATCAGGAAAGCTCGGAGCAACGACCATCATGAGGAATTTACCCCCCTCGGCTTTGCGCCTGTGCCTTTTTGATTCCAGCCCAGGTCACTATCAATTTATAAGTACTTTTTTAAATTTGAGATTCGAGCTTCCGAAACGTTTTAAAGTTTGGATGGAGTAACGCATCACCTAGCCACAAAAAAGCCCCCTTTCGGGGGCTTCTTGTTTTGCGTTGTTTCAAATCTTAACGATTACAAATGTACATCGTTACTTCGAAACCGAAACGCATGTCTGAATATTCTGGTTTAGTCCACATGGTAATCACCTCCCGGTTATTTCGTTAACTTACGATTCAAATGTTACGCTGACAGTTAAAAATGCCATAAGGTGATTTGCTTGTCCGGGGTCAGGATTTTACTTTATGCATTTTCACAATAAACAACTGGGGTGAATATAATAATTTTGCGGTTTAGAGGGAAATCGAACGGACGGAGTTTGCCACCGTCCTAATCTGGAACAAGAGTTTTTTTATCAGGAGAGTACAAAATATGCTTAAAGCAACTTCGGCGTTTACACAAACGAGAAATATCGCCATTGCACTGACTATGTCCTTTGCGGCTGCAACGCTGTTTACAGCCTGTGGTAGCGATGACAATTCTGACACCACACAAAACCAAGAAACGGGAATGAGCTCCGAAAATCAGAGCAATATGGACACGACTGAAAATATCACCCCGGTCCCATCAGAAACCGAAGTGGTCATTGAAGATGAAGCTGCCGCTGAGCTCGATCAAACTGATAACACCATGGCAACTGAAGAAACAGAAGTCAGTGGAACATCAGATGACGCAGCTGCTCAAGCTGATGAGCCAAAAAGTGAAGGAGCAGAAACGCATTTCGTAACTGCAGAGGGCCTGAAGTTTAATCCGCTGGTCGTCAAAATTAATTCTGGTGACTCTGTGTCTTGGCGCAACATGAGCACACATAACTCTGAATCAATTGATGGCTTGATTCCCGAAGGTGCCGAGAAATGGAACTCGCCGATGAGTGAAAATTATAAGCACACCTTCACAGAGGAAGGCATTTACGTCTATAAATGCACACCGCATATTGGCTCAGGTATGGGTGGAGTGATCATCGTAGGTGAACCGGTGAACCTCGAACAGATTAAAAATGCCGATGTCAGTGGCGGTGCTGGACGTCTGGTCAGAAAAGCAATATCTGAAGCAGAAAGTATGTAATTTCGGGCTCAGATAGCTTGGCACCAAAGCAAAAAGGCACTTATTTTAAGTGCCTTTTTTATATCTGATGACTTGTCCTGAAATAAGTCGACAGATTGGAAACGTATTTTAACAAGCTAAAACCAAGGCATCGGCATACCCAGAAAGATTAAGCGTTGGTCCTGGAATTGTCTGTTGTTGACCAAGTCGAAAAACCCTAGCTAGTCATAGACTTACTATATTTTGGATAAAGTTGAACTTTTTCAATAGCTCGTGCTCTGACGTTATTTACCTATATGGAATCGTTAAAATGCCCCTTAAAACCCGAAGAAGTAGCGTATTAGAGCACGCCATAATTCATAATCAGGATGAATTGGATCGACTGATCAAAGAATTAGATGCACAAGAGCAGCATGAGTTAGAAATGAGCCGTCGATTTGGAAGAAAACCAAGAAGAATGTCTGGAAAGTCAGCCCCTTTATTACTTGCAAAAGCTTTTCAGAATATTCAAAAGTAAAATTGAACATAAAGTCAGCTTTAAACTTTATAGCAATGTTCCCAACTCACTATGTACAGGGGCAATGATTGTCGTTAATTTATATAAAAAAAACACTTAACATCCAGTAAGTTTTTAGTATTAGTAGTTGATACTGGTCCCGGTAATAAATAAAACAGGCACACATTCATGAGTGCTTTTTTTTGTCTGAAATTTGATATTTAAGAATGGGATATCGTGTTTTAATCCCCAACACTCGCCCACAAAAAAGCCCCCTTTCGGAGGCTTCTTGTTTTGCGTTATTTCAAATCTTAACGATTACAGATGTACATCGTTACTTCGAAACCGAAACGCATGTCTGAATATTCTGGTTTAGTCCACATGATAATCACCTCCCGGTTGTTTCATTAACTTACGATTCAAATATTACGCCTGCAGGTAAATTTTCCATAAGGGGATTTGCTTGTCTGTGCTCAGGATTTTGCTTAACTTAAATCAAGTACATTTGATTCATATACGACTACTCTATTTAACAGGCTTGCCAAAGAACGTTGAAAATTATTTGTAACGGATGTTTGGCGTAAAGACAGGCTTAATGGGTGTTTGGTTTCTTACACAAAATCATCATACATAACACCGAAATTGAGCCCATACTGTGCATTAGTCCCCACTAGATAAGCGAAACGACACCCCGCCTATTTTCTACACATCATATTAGGGCTTGTTGATCTTTCATAACTGCCTTTTTTTGTTTCTGAAAGCTAAACAGCCCCTTGTGATGCACCTGCAGCTTCCCGTTGCAGTTGCTGGCATCACATTCGAACGAGGAGATCGACATAGATATCAAAGAGTTCGGATTGGCAGCACGCATGCGACACGTCCTTCGAAATGAAAAGGACACGGAGTTGTTGCGCTCAGAATTATTAAGCATCGAACAACTCAAACGACACGCGATGACCCTGGCTCAGGATCATCAAATTGATCCAAAACTCGATTCAGATAAATTACTGCCTCGGTTAGCCGATAATTCGCGCGTTCTGCATGTTGCTTATGATGTTGTGACCAAAGCAGCCACCGCTGGGCAAACCATGGTGCCCGCCGAGTCGTGGTTACTGGATAATTTTTACCTTATCGAACAGCAAATTCTGCTGGCAAAAAATCATTTACCACGAGGCTACAGCCTGGAATTACCCAAGCTGGCCAACGGCTTGTCTGCTGGTTACCCACGGGTTTACGACCTGGCAATTGAATTAATTTCCCATATGGATGGCCGTCTGGACAGCGATAATGTCAGCCAGTTTATTGCTGCCTATCAAACGGTTGAGCCTTTAAAACTGGGGGAGTTGTGGGCATTTCCAATTATGCTGCAATTGGCTTTACTAGAAAATTTACGCCGCGTTGCCGTGCGTATTGCTCAACGTCGTGAAGAACGCGATGCCGCGATCATCTGGGCAGACCGCATGCTGGCGATGGTGGAAGATGATCCGAAAAAACTTATTCAGGTATTGGCTGAATTTGCCAATGCCGATGTACCGTTAACAGCTTCTTTTGTGGAAGAATTTTATGCCCGGCTTCAGGCGCAGGGCCCGGCCATGGCCTTTGTGCAAACCTGGGTTGAACACAGATTATTAGAACAGGGTGTCACGGCCACACAATTATCAGAGTCATCAGGTCGGGTGGCGGCCGCCAATCAAATCTCCATTGCCAATAGTTTCAGTAGCCTACGCTTCATTGGCATTATGGACTGGAAACAGTATGTCGAATCCCTGAGTGTGGTTGAACAGGCATTAAAGCAAGGCGATCCGAACGTTTATCCACAGCAGGATTTTGCAACACGTGATCGGTATCGGCACGTTGTCGAAGATATTGCCCGTAACAGCAGTTGTAGTGAGTTGGAAGTTGCCCAGGGTTGTATTCAACTCACAGCAGAGGCCGCCCTAACCGTCGGTGCAGATCATCGTAAAGCTCATATTGGTTATTATTTAATCGATGACGGTCGCTCCCTGCTCGAACAGTCGGTGAACTGCGAAGTCTCGTGGAAGCTAAAAGCAAGACGCGTTATTAAACGTTCGAGATTATCGCTATACCTTGCACCGATAGTCATCCTGCCTATCGTGTCAACGATGTTGATTGTTAACTGGCTTTTCCAATTAAATGTTGCTGGCTGGCTGCTCGGATTATTGGCAATCCCACTGTTAATCAGTGTCTCAGCATTGATGATTTCACTAATTAATCACTTTATTACCTTAATACTGCCGCCACGTGTTTTACCCAGGCTGGATTTTTCTCAAGGCATTCCACAGCAACATCGCACCATGGTCATCGTGCCAACGTTACTGGCCAGCACCAAGGATGTGGATGAACTGATTGAAGCGATACAAATTCGCTATCTGGGTAACCGGGATGCCAATCTGTTTTTTGCCCTGCTAACTGATTTTCATGACGCAGCCACAGAAACCTTGCCAGAAGATGCCGCGATCATCAGTTATGCAACCAAGGCGATTGAGAGGCTGAATGATACCTACCGGAATGAAGATCGGCCGTGCATTTTTTACCTGTTTCATCGGCCACGCGTCTGGAATCCTTATGAAAAAATCTGGATGGGCTATGAACGTAAACGTGGCAAATTAGAACAATTCAATGCCAGGCTTCGTGGTGAGGCGTTAACTGCTTTTTCGGCTATCGTCGGTGATACCGATATTTTAACGACCATCCAATATGTCATTACCCTGGATACCGATACCCAGTTACCCCGTGACGCAGCGCATGCATTAATCGGTAGTCTGGCACATCCACTGAACCGGCCGGTTTTTGATGCCAATGTCGGGCGGATTGTGGATGGCTATGCGATTTTACAACCGCGAGCATCGATTAGTCTGGCCAGCGCCAACCAATCCCGCTTCAGTAAATTGTATTCTGGTGCATCAGGTATTGATCCCTACACCCGAGAAGTGTCGGATGTGTATCAGGATATTTTTGGCGAAGGTTCATTTATAGGTAAAGGCATTTACGATGTCGATGCATTCCGGCAGGTGACCGAAGGCCGTTTACCCGAAAATCTGATCCTCAGCCATGACTTACTCGAAGGTGGCTACGCGCGATCAGCGCTGATTACCGATGTGGATTTAATTGAATCACATCCACCCAGTTATCCCATTGAAGCCAGTCGTCGTCACCGCTGGATTCGTGGTGACTGGCAATTAGTCGGCTGGTTATTACCCAACGTTTTATGTTCAAACCGGATGGATGACAGCTTAACACCATGGCGCAAAAATCCTTTGTCTCTGTTATCAAAATGGAAACTGCTGGATAACCTGCGGCGCAGCCTGGTGGCGCCTTCATTATTGATTTTATTAGTGATGGGTTGGTTATTTGCTGCCGGAGAAGTCTGGTTTTGGACTGTATTATTGCTGACCATCGTTTTGTTGCCCACTCTGCTGTTTTCGCTAATCGCGCTGGTGAAAAAGCCCAAACAAAGTGACTGGCTGTTGCATCTGAAAATGACGGTTCTATCCACTGATCGTCCGATTATGCAGGCATTGATGTCGCTGATCTTTCTGCCATATGACGCACTGATAAACCTCAGTGCCATCGTGCAATCCGGCCTACGGATGTTGTTTACTAAACGTGGCTTATTAATCTGGCAACTTCCAAGCTATGCGCGTCGCAACAAATGTCAGACGCTAACGGATTATTTCCAGGAGATGTGGATTGCACCGTTTTTGGCAGTTGTATTAACAACGGCACTGTTATCGATTTCGGCGATCAATCCTTTGTCTGTATTAGTGTTTTGCCTACCGGTTTTATTGTTATGGCTGATATCACCGGCCATTGCATGGTGGATCAGTCAACCAGCTGTTGAGAAGGCACAAGATTTAACACTGGAGCAGCAACAATTTCTGCGGATCGCAGCGCGCAAAACCTGGCGCTACTTTGATGACTTTGTCAGTGCTGAAGATAATTGGTTACCACCTGACAATTTTCAGCAATATCCAGCGCCGCTAATTGCAACGCGTACCTCACCAACCAATATGGGCATGTCATTGTTAGCCGATTTGGCGGCCAATGATTTTGGCTATATCACTATCAGTCAAAGTCTCGATCGCATCGACAAGACCCTAACCACGATGGAAAAGCTGGAACGCTATCGCGGGCATTTTTATAACTGGTACGACACTCGCACCCTAAAAGTACTGCCGCCGTATTATATTTCATCGGTCGATAGCGGCAATCTGGCGGGTAGTTTACTGACCTTGGCTGCAGGCCTCGCCGAATTCAAACATCAGCCTATTATTACCGCCAGCGCATTTAAAGGTTTGCGGGATACATTTCAGGTATTCGTTGAGTCGCTTGATGCCGCAACCCAAAAGTCATTGGCCAGTGAAATTAACCGTCTGAATGAGGTTCTGAATTCATCTATCTCAAGACAAACTGTTATATCAATCGACAAAACAGCCGAAGTTTTAGAAAACATCAAACATAGCAGTGAAGTCATTGCTGAAATGTTAGTGACAGATATTGATGAAGAAAGTCGCTACTGGATACAAGCTTTTAACTTGCAAGTCAGCGCCTTACAGGATTCGCATACTTCGTTGCTGGCTGAGTCCTCTCCATCAGATCCGATGCCAACGCTGCATGCATTAGCAGCCAGTCAAAATGTACAGGCTTTATCAAATCTGAACCGGATCGATGCGTTAATCCATCGCTGCCATACCGTAGCGATTATGGATTTTGGCTTTTTATATGATTCAAAAGCTGAATTATTAACCATTGGCTTTGATGTCACTGAACGTCGCCGGGATCTGGCGTGTTATGACTTGCTGGCTTCAGAAGCCAGACTGGCCAGCTTTATGTTGATCGCTCAAGGCCAGGTGCCTCAGAAACATTGGTTTGCTCTAGGACGCTTACTGACCAGCCATGGTGGTGATATCAGTTTGATCTCCTGGAGCGGCTCGATGTTTGAGTATCTGATGCCGCAGTTAATCATGCCCAGTTATGCGGATACGTTACTGGATCATAGCTGCAAGGCGGCTGTATCACGGCAGATTCAATATGGCCGGCAACGATCGGTGCCGTGGGGTATTTCCGAATCGTGTTACAACACCACCGATCTTAATCAGGTCTATCAATATCGGGCGTTTGGCGTTCCGGGACTCGGATTCAAACGGGGACTGGGCGAAGATTTAGTGATTGCACCCTATGCCACCGCGTTAGCGTTAATGGTGATGCCACGCGAAGCCTGTCTGAATTTACAATCCCTTGCAGAACAGGGTTTTTCAGGCGATTACGGTTTTTATGAAGCGATTGATTACACCCCGCTGAGGGTGCCGCGAAATAAGAGTTATGCCATTGTGCAATCATTTATGGCGCATCACCAGGGCATGAGTTTGCTGTCATTCGCCCATGTTTTATTAGATCAGCCGATGCAGCGGCGTTTTCTGTCCGATCCACAGATCCGGGCCACGGAGTTGTTACTTCAGGAAAGAGTGCCAAAACAAAGCGCCACCTTGCATCCACATGCTGCAGAAGTCAGTGCAACCGCCAAACCACCAATTGCTGATAGCCGATCCATGATGCGTGTCTTCACGCATAACACCCAGATACCTGAAGTCCATTTACTGTCGAATGGTCATTATCACGTGATGGCAACCAATTCAGGTGGCAGTTACAGTCGATGGAATAATCTGGCCATTACCCGCTGGCGTGAAGATGTCACTGCCGATAACTGGGGCACCTTTATCTATTTGCGTGATATGGACAATGGTCAGTATTGGTCTACCACCCATCAACCGACATTACGCGAAGCCGATCATTACGAAGCGATTTTTGTTCAGGCGCGGGCCGAATACAGGCGTCTGGATGCAGAGATTGAAGCACATACTGAAATCAGTGTTTCGCCAGAGGATGATGTTGAAATCCGGCGGGTTACCTTAACCAATCAGTCGGAAGTCCCGCGTCGTATAGAAGTCACCAGCTATGCCGAAGTGGTGTTGGCACAATTAACAGCCGATTTGGCCCATCGGGCGTTCAGTAATCTGTTTGTACAGACCGAAATTCTAGCCGATAAACAGGCGATTATTTGCACTCGACGTCCCCGGACTGCCGGTGAAAAAGTGCCATGGATGTTTCATTTAATGGCAGCACCCGGTGCAATCACTGATTTACCATCATTTGAAACAGATCGCTCTAAATTTATTGGCCGCGGAAGAACTGCCGTTAATCCGGTAGCACTCACTCACAGAGATTTAGATGAATCCGCCATACACCGTTTATCTGATACCGATGGACCGGTACTGGATCCCATTGTCGCTATTCGTCGCACGCTGATGCTGTCACCCGATGTTTCGACAGTCGTACAGATTATTTCCGGTGTTGCTGAGAGTCGTGAAGCGGCTCTGACGTTGGTAGAAAAATATTGTGATCGGCATTTTGTTGAGCGGGCGTTTGAAATGGCCTGGTTTCAAAGCCAGGAAGTATTACGTCATATCAATATCAATGAAGCGGATGCCCAGATTTATGGCCGTTTAGCCAACTCGGTTATTTTCGGCAATAGATTACGGCGTATTGCTCCAGAAATTATTGCCCGCAATCAGTTGGGACAATCACGATTATGGCGTTTTGCCATCTCGGGTGATTTACCCATTGTGTTGTTGCATATCGGTGATATCAATCGTATCGACCTGGTCAAACAGGCTCTGCAGGCCCATTCATACTGGCGCATGAAAGGTCTGGTTGCTGATCTGGTGATCATCAATGAAGATTTTTCCAACTATCGTGCTGAGCTTCAGGATCGCATTATGTCTCTGATTAATGCCGGTCCGGAAGCACAAGTGCTGGATAAACCGGGTGGTGTATTTTTACGCCGCTCCGATGAGCTGACCGAAGATGAGCGAGTGTTATTGCAGACCGTTGCTCGACTGGTATTCAGCGATATTCATGACACCTTGATTGAACAAGTGGATCGTCGTGTTTCCGTTTCAAGACCATCAGATCAATTAACCACCACGGCAAAACCGACTTTACTACCGGCCAAGCCGCTGGAACCGCGTGATGGTATTTTCAAAAATGGTCTGGGGTGTTTCACACCCGATGGTCATGAATACGTTGTAAAACTTGAACCGGGTAAAACAACACCAGCCCCTTGGGTGAATGTGATTGCCAGTCCGCATATTGGTACCGTGGTCAGTGAAAGTGGCGGTTCATATACCTGGGTGAAAAATGCCCATGAATTCCGACTCACGCCGTGGCTGAATGATCCGGTCAGTGACAGCAGTGGTGAAGCGATTTACATCCGTGATGAAGCAACTGGGGAATTCTGGTCGCCCACCCCGTTACCGGCAAGGGCTCGTTCGGGTTATGTCTGCCGCCATGGTTTTGGCTATAGCGTGTTTGAACATAACGAGGCAGAAATCACCTCAGAACTCACCACCTATGTAGCAATGGATGCTGCCGTAAAATTTGTAGTGGTAAAACTGACCAATCAGTCAAAACGTAGCCGAAATCTGTCATTAACCGGTTATTGGGAGTTAGTGCTGGGCGAATGGCGGCATAGCAATCTGATGCATATTGTCACCGAAACTGAGCCGCATTCTGGTGCCGTGTTTGGCCGTAATGCTTATAGCCGTGAATACGCAAACCAGATTGTGTTTGTGCATATCAGTGAACAGAAACAAACCATGACCGGCAATCGGACGGAATTTATTGGTCGTAACGGCTCACTGGCAAATCCGGCGGCTATGACAAAACGACAATTGTCTGGTCATACCGGCGCGGGACTCGATCCCTGTGCGGCCATTCAAAGTAAATTTGAACTGGCGGCCGGTCAAACGCGTGAAGTTGTCTTTGTAGTTGGTTCGGCAACAAGTGTGCATGATGCGAATCAATTGATTCACCAATATGGCGGGCCTGTTGGCGCCAAACAGGCTCTGGAATCAGTTTGGGAATTCTGGAATCACACCCTGGGTACCATCAATGTCGACACCCCGGATCCGGCTTTGAATGTATTAGCCAATGGCTGGCTGGTTTATCAAACTATTTCCTGTCGCTTATGGGGACGCAGTGGCTATTATCAGTCGGGTGGTGCGTTTGGTTTCCGTGATCAATTACAGGACACCATGGCATTAATTCATGCCACGCCATGGCTGGCCCGTGAACAGATCCTGCTGTGTTCTGGCAGACAATTTGTCAAAGGCGATGTCCAGCATTGGTGGCATCCGCCAAATGGTCAGGGTGTACGCACGCATTTTTCTGATGATTATCTGTGGTTACCGTATGCCACCTGTCGTTATGTGATGACCACGGGTGATACCGGCATTCTTGATGAGCAGATTCATTTCCTCGAAGGCCGTGAATTAAGTGCTGATGAGGAAGCCTATTACGATCAGCCACAACGCTCAGCAGAAATCGCCAGTGTTTATGAACATTGCGTCCGTGCACTCAAACATGGTTTACGCTTTGGAGCACATCAACTACCCCTGATGGGTTGCGGTGACTGGAATGACGGGATGAATCTGGTTGGCGAACATGGCAAAGGCGAAAGCGTTTGGCTGGCATGGTTTTTATATGACAATTTGCAGCAGTTTGCACAGCTGGCCATCACGTTCAATGATGCTGAGTTTGCTGATAAATGTCAGCAGCAGGCAGAAATACTGCGGCATAACATTGAAGAAAATGCCTGGGATGGCGAATGGTATCAGCGCGCCTGGTTTGATGATGGCACGCCGTTGGGCTCTGCCAGCAATGATGAATGTCAGATAGATTCCATCAGTCAGAGTTGGTCAGTCTTATCCAAAGGCGGTGAAGTAAACAGAACCGTTCAAGCCATGAGTTCCGTGGATAAACGTCTGGTACGTCGTGATGCACAGCTGATTCAGTTACTGGATCCACCGTTTGATAAATCTGATCTGGAACCGGGGTATATTAAAGGTTACGTGCCCGGTGTTCGTGAAAACGGCGGCCAATATACTCATGCGGCTATCTGGACCACCATGGCATTTGCCGCGATGGGCGATAAAAAGCGTGCCTGGGAATTTTACGGCATGCTCAATCCTGTCAATCATGGTGATACAGCTAAAGCCATTGCCAGTTATAAAGTTGAGCCGTATGTAATGTGCGCCGATATTTATGGTGTGGTGCCGCATACCGGTCGTGGTGGCTGGACCTGGTATACCGGAGCAGCCGGTTGGATGTATCGACTGACGGTGGAAACGTTATTAGGTATCAACCTTGAAGATGGCCATCTCCGAATTGCTCCGTGTGTTCCGGATGACTGGACATCGTTTAAGGTGCATTACCGCTACCATGAAACGCTGTATCACATCACGATCAATTGTCATTCCGGTCAGCCGCAGCAAGTGACTAAACTCATACTTGATGATCTTGAAATAAACTCTGCGAGCGAAGTGGGCGCTAACAACGGTAAGTTTGCGCTGCTCAATGACCAGCAGGTTCATTATGTGGTGATTGAGCTTAATAGTTAAGAGTAAACTGCCCAAAAGTTGTAAATGACAGACACAAAAAAGCCCCCTTGCGGGGGCTTCTTATTGTGCGTTGTTTCAAATCTTAACGATTGCAAATGTACATTGTTACTTCGAAACCGAAACGCATGTCTGAATATTCTGGTTTAGTCCACATTATAATCACCTCGTTGGTTGTTTTACAGTTCATATATTACGCTGTCAGGACAAATAGCCATAAGGTGAAATGCTCGTCCGGACTCAGGATTTTGCTTAAAAAGTCTAGGTTAATTTTTAATAAAAAATGTTAGCAAATTATTGAGCTCTTTCCCGCACCTTCCCTTTATTGATCCAGATCATCTACATATGATATTTTCCTATACAAAACTAAGTTAATAGGTGTAAGTTAAAAATACATCATGAGCTGTTATTGTTGAGCTATATTAAGTTGCAATTAACTCAGTAGTTAAGCTCATTATTAACTAGTGATATGTTTAATTGACTTAATCAGAATACTAAAAAATTCTGGTATTGAATAAGGTTCAAGTTAATGTCTTTAGCACGATTTTTTGCACTGTCACTCCTACTTTGTCTTTGCCAGCAAAAAGTCAGCTATGCCGAGCCAGAGCCTACCAAAGAGAAAAAGCCAACCCAAAGCGGCTATCAGCTCGGGGACTTTATCTTCAAGCCAGAACTGGGACTCACCGGTGTTTATGACGATAATATTTTCGTGACCCGTACTGACAAACAGTCGGACAGAATTCTGATTTTTTCACCCGCCATCAATATTACCTCCGACTGGGAAAAACACGAGCTCGAATTGTTTGGCAGCGCAGATATTGGTCGTTATCAGGATTATGACACCGAAGACTATGATGACTTCAGACTGGGTACGTCCGGTCGTTTCGATTTCAGTGAAAAGAATAACCTGTTTGGCGGCCTGAGTTATAGCGAAGCGCATGAATCGCGCGCCTCTCCCGACAGTTTTTTTGGTATATATCCGACTGAGTACAGTTCTCTCGATGCACATGCCGGGACATTAAGACAATTCGGCAATTTTGGCATACGTTTTGGTGGTACTTTTCAGCAACTGGATTTCGACAACGTACCCACAGAT
>TARA_R110000787_G_scaffold56713_4_pt1 | contig 18344 bp, 15 predicted proteins | sample TARA_R110000787 | Tara Oceans TARA_R110000787 (sample SAMEA4397920) | marine metagenome | biome: Polar Biome; feature: [DCM] deep chlorophyll maximum layer (ENVO:01000326); material: water (ENVO:00002006), including particulate matter (ENVO:01000060) such as... | depth 35 m
GGATTGTAAGCCCCTCCGCTACTATCTAGTCGCTGAGAACCGGCATCGTAAGCCCCTCTTCCGGCTTCAACTGCGCCTTGCTTAATTCCGTACTCGGCCTTGTTGAAATATTTGTAAGCGTCATCCGTTAGCTTGTACGCTTTATCAATAGTTTCTGTGGCCTTTGGGTCGAACAACACGTTAGAAAGCGCTTGATAGTAACTCTCCATCTGCTTCATTTTGATATTATTCAGCGTGTCATCAAAAATTTGCCCGGTCGCCAATCTTCCCGGCATTCTCATGGTATTGAGGGCGAGCTTGAGCGCCGAATCACTGACATCGCCAACCTCTTCTCCAATCGCTTTTTCAGCGGCAAGCAAAGGTTGTGTGGCAGAACCGCCCCTTGGGACGGTTTTTAACGCCCGGTCCATCAAGTCAATAAGTTTTGCAAAATTTTGATACTCATCAACCTCGAGCAGCTCTTGCATCATTTTTTGATTGTTGGGACGAGAGAAAAAATCAGAAAAGGCTGGCAGCCCCAACTCGTTTGTCTGCCTCGTTAGCTGGTCAAGTTTTCCTTGAATGACGTATTTTTTTACTTCCTTCCAGCCTTCGGGATCCATTGTTGACAATATTCTTTTGGCGTTCCTCATAGATTGAATAGAAACGTCCGGGTTGAACACTTCTTTAACCGCGTTTGCCGTCTGCTTGTCCGTGACCATGCGAGACAATCTGCCAATCGCAGACTGCTCGGCAACCTGCAAACTTGCCTTTGTCGGGTCATAAACTCTTCTGGCTAAATTGTAAGTTCCGCTTATATCGGCAGCGTCCATTAATGCCGTCAAATCTTCTCTCAAACCAACGATGGTTGTAGCGTTAGAGTTTCCAAGATTGTCTTTGATAATTTGCTCAAGGTCTCCGATTCTCCTTCGGTGCAAAGCCATCAGGTCGCTGACAGGCTGCTGTTCAACAACTTTTTCGACCAAGGGGTTTCCTTGACTATCGAGGCGCGGCAAACCGGTTTTTTTGTCCACCAAAGCCCGCTCAACTTCAACATCGTCGAACAAGGAATCTTTAAACCTTTTTACCTCTTCTCGCAAAATTTTCGCTTGTTTGTTGTCCCCGACAATCTCGTCAAGTCTCGATAGCAAAGGCGCTATGTCAACCTCAACTTGATCTTCGAGAGAATCATAAAGAAGCTTAGAGCGGTCTTTTCTTCTTTGATTCATTTCGTTCATTGCAGCTTTCGCGGCAACTTTTACTTGATCGTTAACGCTCCCATATCTGCCGGGCTGCATTGATCCGATTTTGTTCGCAAAAGTTTCAACCGCAGCAGCCACTCTTCTCGCTCTGCTTTGGTAGAACTCTCTAACCGCCGTTAGTTGCGGTTGTCTGCTGAGATAATATTGCAAATCTACTGCTCTGGTAGCAAAGTCAGCAGCCTCTGCCGGCGTTAAATTAACGCCCATCTTAGCAGCTTCATCAATCGTGCCTTGAACGTCTTTTCTCAAGTTAATCAGGTACTGAAGGCTATCTTCCTTTCCCCGGAACTTGTTTATGATCTGCTTGGTAGGCCCGGCACCAAAAGGTATTGCCGAAAACGCAGAAGAAAGCAGGAGGTCTTTTTTAGCTGCCGCCAACTCTTCCGGGGGAGTGTTATAGAAAGTATCCAGCAAAGCCTCTCTACCTCCTCTTGCAGCTCCGCCAACAACTAAGTTTCCGCCAAAGCCGCCAATCGCGGCAGATGTCAAAACAACTGCGCCCTGCGCCAAAGGATGCATTTTAGGAAGCTTTTTAACAAGATCTAGCCCTTTCTCAAAACCTTTTCCTGCTCCATACATACCGCCAGCAATATCAGCAGCAATTGTTGTAGCGGGGATGATGTTCGGCGCAAAATACTCTTCAAAGGCGGTTGCCTCGTCAAGACCTTCAAACTCAGGAACGTAGTTTCCGTCCTCGTCCTCGTAAACCAGCTCGCCGTCGATATACTTGTAGCGAAATGGCGCTGTCGGGTCGCCGGGAAATCTTTGTTCCGCAAGGTATTCAAGAGCAGAGTTTTCGTCAAAGAAAAGGTTGGAAACCGCTTTTCTTTCTACAACGTCAGAACGGTCTTTTTCTTGCCGCTCTGCTCGCATGGTGGCGGCTAATTGTTCGTAATATTCTAAGTTAGGCATTTTATTGATCTATCGCGTTCATTGCGTCAATGGCTTTAATTTTGTCTTCCGGGCTTAAATCGGGATCATCAATGATTTTCTTTATCACAGCTTCTGTGCCCGGCTTGGATCTATCAATAAATCGTTGCGTTTCTTTTGCAGCTCGTTTCTCTCTCGTGCGTAAGGCGTTGTTCATCCTTGATTCGTAGCTGCCGTAATCAGTGGCAATCCCGGCAGCCTTTCCTTGCTTTGTAAACTCACTGATGCGAGCCTTATCTTCATCGCTTAAAAAAAGATCTTTTCCTTCTGCGACCCAGCGGTCAGAAAAATTGTTCATTGCGTTTTGCATTTCAGCACCGGTTATTCTCGGATTTTCACGCCTTAGATCATTAACTGTTTTCTGATACTCAGTAGAAAATAACAATTTTTTCCGCGCAATCTTTTCTTGCAAATCAAGCGCAAGCATAAAGCCGACATAGCTTTGACCAAGATAGGGGGAAGCCTCTTTAAAGAGATCCATCTCCCTGTTTGAAATAGCGCCTTTTGTCTGGGCAACGTTTGCCAATGTAAAGCCAATCGTAATTTGAGCCATCGCCTCTTGAGGACCAATAACGCCCATGTCGATAATGCCTTCCGGCAAAAAACCAGCAACAAATTGCTTTAGCGGGAGCAACGCAGCTTCTGCTTTACCAAAATTCTCTGGTCCAAGTTTGTTTGCTAAAACTTTGCCTTCCTTAACCATGTCAAGAGTGCCGCCTGCGGTTTTAGCGTTCTCCCGAATGGCTGCCTGATCTTTTATCCATTGCTTGCCTGCCTCTTTGCTTAAATCAGATTCGTCTAGCGGGTCTTTAACGGCAGATAAATCGACCCCGTTTTGTTCCGACACGATCTTTCTAATAAGTTTACCCTGAGTAACGACATCAAAGCTTCCCTCAAGCTTTTTGCCCGTGAACTGACCATTATCATCAACTTCGTCGTAGATCAAACTAACCAGCTTCGGCTCTCCTGTTACTGTTTGAGCCATCAACGCTTCCATTGCGTATTGCTTTAAAATTTTCTCAGCTTCTCTTTCGTCCGTCATCGCAAGCTCGACAGCCTTCATCGCAAACCCTTGTCTCTCCTTTCTTTCCTCCGCGTCTGCCTGAGACATTCTTTTCTGGAAATTGCCAAAACCAACACCAACTCCGGGGAAAACGCCTTCATCTTGAGGTCTTGACAAGATCGCCGCGCCTAACTCGGAAGCTAAATCATAGAAATTTAACCTTTGACGAGGCGGAATTAAGGACGAAAATCTTTTCTCGTACATTTCTTTTTGTTTGTCGTAGTCTTTAGGTTGCAAAAGATCCAAAAGAATTTGTGTTTTTGCATCTATACCGCTAGTGTCTGTCGCCATGCCATCATTTATCGGCGCTTCTAGCGGAGAGCTTGGCTCTTCCATCATCGAAGCATTGTTGCCAAGAGCATTTATCGGAGAATAGGGCGGAGAAGGTTGAGCCATTGGGCGCAACGGTGGAAGCGGCCTGATTTGCGGGTTCATTTCAATCTTGGGAGTGGACGGGTTCAGCGAAAGGTTTTCGGCAAGCAAAGGGTTTTCAAAGTCAGTCAGGCCGGCGATACCTCCGCCTTGATTGTATCCGCGTATCTGCTTGTTCATCTGTGATCGTCCAATTGTCATCGTTTATTTTAGCTAGGCTGCCGATAATTCGGCATCGGATTCATAAAGTTTCCAATCGCGCCCAGCGCCGCCAAACCGGTTCCAACTCCAGCCTGCAAAGCAGACGGCGGTGGTGTGTAGGTCATTTGAGTTTGCTGCGCGCCCTGCGGCACCATCTGCATAAACGGCATCATTGCATTGTACTGAGCGAGCGGCGCTTGTTGCGCTTGCAATAAACCGGCGCGCTGCGCGTCAAGCTGCTGTTGCCGCAACTGCTGCGACTGACCGCCAATTGTCTGCATTCCCGCTACGTCTTGAGCGCCTGCCTGCTGAGCTTGAGCGCCCAATCCTGCAAGCATGCCACCGTATCCGGTTTGTGCTCCGCCAAGCGCTTGCCCGGCTTGCGCCTGCTGCTGACCAATCTGGCCGTACTGGTTAGCCAACGACCCGGCGATATTCATGCCCTGCTGCCCTGCTTGAGTTCTAGCGGCTGCTTGCTGCTGACCTAGCCCGGTGAGTTGTTGACCTAGCCCGGTGCCTGCGCCAAATCTTTGTTGGGCGGCACCGCTCATCACGCCGCCAAGCTGCTGTTGCGCGCCAAGCTGCTGTTGAGCTTGCTGTCCCATCTGCTGCGCTAACTGCTGTTGCGCTCCCAACTGCTGACCCGCTGTTTGGGAAATTAAATTGCCATAACCTTGCCCGGCAGCAAGCTTTTGCCCGGCGGCTTGTTGAGCCATCCCTGCAACTTGCTGGCCCGCACCATAACGCTGTTGAGCGCCTTGTCCCAGTATGCTCGACAAGCCTCTTGAGGCGGCGAGTTCACTGGCAGCTCTCTGCTGTCTCGCGCCAGCCAAGTTCTGGGCGGAACCCATTCTCTGCTGAGAAGCTTGCGCGGCACGATCAATTAAACCGCGCTCGCCTGTAAGCTCTTGCCCGGCGAGGGAGGCCAGACCGGAGGACGCTGTTCTTTGCGCCTGTCTTCGCCTCTCGTCTTCGCCGATAGCGGTCTGTTGAGCGCGCTGAAACCCTGCCGAGCGCAAACCGCCGACTTCTCTAGCCAAGCCTCGACCCATCGCTTCCGCTCTATCTTGGGCGCTCAGTCTGGCGCGAGAACCAAAAGCAGACTCTCCGCCTTGGGCAATGTCGCTCGCATACTGCGCCATGTCCTGCTTAGCCAACCCTTCTGTCGCGTCTCGAATGGTCTGTTGGACCACCTGATCTTCGTAAGGGTCGAAGTAGCTGCCGGTTCTTTCTGCGATATCGAAAGGTCCATCGACTGTGCTCTCGAGCTGAGTTCTCGCTTTACCGAGCTGTGAACCAAAATCTCCTGTCGAGGCGGCTTCTGCGCCTAATTGCCTCGTCAGGTCTCGGTCCAGACGGCTGATGCCGCCTCTTAATCCTTGTTCCGCCAGACCTAAACGCGCTCGTTGGGTAGCTCCAGAGCGAGCGGCAAGCTCATCTGATCTTGACAATCCGCGAGACAGATCTTCTGCGCTTCGCATGCCCATGCCGACAGAGTCCGTAATATCTCTGCCAAATTCATCGTAGCTCCTGCGACCTTGCTGTCGAGCGCGAGCCAAATCCATGCCGTAATTTTCAGTCGCGCCTCTGGTTAAATCTGCTTGTTGGCCTAGTTGCTCGGCAAATTGACCAACTCCTTGCTGCGCCATGCCGGTGATATCGCTAAGATCTCCGCGCAATCTTTCTTCAGATGTAATCGCTCGACCACGGCCTTCTTGAATGCCACGCATTGAATCCGTTAGCGCTCGATCACGCTGGTCAAGTGCAAACCTAGATGCGTCTTGAACCTGCCCCAAAGCCTGTTGGTTTGCCAAATCTTGCCCGGCGTAACCGCTCTGCAAAGCGTTAATGCCTGTCTGACCTCTTCGAATAGCTTCTTCGATAAAAGGCTGCTGCGTTCCAATATTCGCACGAGCTAGTTGTTGCGCCTGAATTTGATCTGGCGACAATCCGGCAACTTCTTGAGGAATGACAATCGGTCTTCCTTGGCTGTCAAAAAAAGTTCTTTCCGCTGCCCGAAAAGCGCCGGGAACAAAACCGCCGGTACCATCCAGCCCGAACAAAAGCTGCTGGGTAACCGGGTCCATGCTTTGTGTTTGTTGCTGAACCTGAGAAATGTAACTCGAAGGGTCGCCGGAAGCGTCACCACCTTCCTGAAACCTTCTAACATTTTGCAACTGGTGCGGAGTTAAAATACTCATGCGGCAACTCCCTTAGCGTTTGGCTTGCCGGCGAATTCTGCAAACAGATCCATCATTTGATACATCAGTTTTGTCCCTTTCTCTCTGTCTTCGTCGCCGTTTTGCGTCAGCGTGATGATACCGTTGTCGTTTTGTAGGTCAAAAGAACCGGCACCTCTGACAGCTTGACCTGTCATTACAAACTCTCCGTCACTTAGCATCGCGGGAACGTCATCGCTCACCTCTGTGCCTTCGCCGTTGATGCCGCCATTTTTTCTTTTGAAATCTTCGGTGGATACGTTGCCGCCATCCGCATAAGCCATTGGCTGAACAGCTCCGCCATACCTTGCGGTCATGACCGGTGTTGGCCTTCCGCCACTAAGCAGAGGCATTTCCGCAGGCAACATGCCGTAGTCAACCGGATCCGGGGCAGCTTGTCCCGCAGCTTGCGCGTCACGCTTCGCCATCTGATAGCCGCCGTACCGGTTCATCGTCATTGCCGGGGTAAGTTGAACGCCGCGCCGATCTTTTGCTTCATCGTAAGCGAGCTTACCGAGCAAACCAGCAAGCCCGGCAGTGCCAAGCGCACCTAGATTCATGCCACCGCCACCGCCACCACCGCCACCGCCGAACAAGCTTGCGATGGGGTTGGTGGATCCTTCGCCGTAAGCGTCTTGCAAGCCGCTCGAGCCGCCAAACCCAAACGGATCGCCTAGCGCTTTCAGCCAATCTGGAGTCTTGAACGCCTCGTCAATAACGCCACCGCTGGTGAACGGATTGAGGCCGCCGGAGGAGGCGTTTGAAGCTTGCGCGCCGCTTGAGGTTGCAGCTTGGTATGCGGCTGCCGCCATTTTCTTAGCCTCTGATTCCGGCACATTTTCGCGCAGAGCTTTCATGTAAATATCAAAGGATGCCTCTTCCGCCTCTTTATTGCCGCTCTGCATAACTTGCCGATAAGCATAGTCTCCAGTATTCTGCGCCTGCTCTTCATTAGCGCCATTACCTAGCGCTTGGTTTTTAGCTTGAAGGCCAGCCTCGCGAGCTTTTGCTTCGAGGGGTGCTTGTTCCGCCCCTGTTTGACCGGCCTGCATAACTTGCTGATAAGCATAGTTTCCAGTATTCTGCGCCTGCTCTTCATTAGCGCCATTAGCTAGCGCCCGGTCTTTAGCTTGAAGGCCAGCCTCGCGAGCTTTTGCTTCGAGGGTTGGCATTTCGTTGCCAGCTCCTTGCTGTCCAGCTCCTTGCTGTCCAGCTCCTGAGCCTTGACCGCCAGCAAAATAAGACAGGAAGTCGCCAGCGCGTCCAAAATTGCCTTTACCGTCCGCGCCACCACCGGTAAACAAATTGCCTTGACCGCCAAACAAGTCGCCAAAACGACCTAAGTTGCCAACACCGTCTGCGCCACCGCCAGTGAATAAACCACCGCCGGTTCCTGTGACAACCTCGTCCCCTAATGACCCTTCCATCAACCCGCTTGCTTTCCCGCTCATATTTGCGCTTCTCAACAAGCCGGGGATGCCCTTGCTCCCGTCTGCGCCGCCAAGAATCGTTTCCATCGGGTTGTTTATTAAATCTCCAATCCCGCCTCTCACCGAATCGAAGGTGCCAGTAAAGGCATCTCCAATGCCTCCCATGAAGCTACCGCCGCCAGCAGAAGTGATATCAGAAATGTTCTGGCCTAAGCCTCCACCGGTTGCCATTGGTCCGGCAACGGTCAAAAGAGCGAGAGGGCTTGCCCTGCCTTTTGCAACGTCATAAACGGTCCACGCTTTGGTCGCAAGTGCGGCTAACGGCTGCCAAGGACCGGGGATAAATTGCGCCACCTTTGCTAATGGCTTGATGACTTTGTTGGCCACCTTTTTTAAAGTTTTAGCGGTTTTTTTAAACCAGCCAAATTCCTCTAAGCCGGTAATTGGGTTGAGCGAAGCAATGCCAACTCCGACAACCATTCGGCGAGGGTCGATGTCCAGTTCGTTAAACTTTTTCTCTATCAAACTTTCGAATTCTTCGTCCTCGAAAGCTTCTGGCGGAATGATTACTTCGCCCGGTCTCAGATGCGCCAACGCCGTATCTTCTCCGCGACCAGCTTGAGTTAGCTCAACAGCCATCTGCGCCATCGGCGCTTTAGAGCCAATCTCCGCTGCTTCTGCTAGGTGTAGGTATTGATCGCGTTCCGTCGAGTCTTCTGCCTGCGAAGCCTGCATCATCATCTCGTCGATTGCAGCTCTAATCTCAGCGTCTGGATCTGTCACAGCCCGAGCTTCAGCCTCCGCCTCCATCGCCTGCATCATCATCTCTTCTTGACTAACTTCGCCGCCTTCGGCTAAAGGTATTGCAAAATCGTTTTGAATTTTTTCTTCTCCATCTTGATAAAAAGGGTTTTTTCCTTTTTCAAGTCTCTCGCGAGCATGCCTTTTGGCTTTATTTATTATTGTTCTTTCAATTTCCGACTCCGATAACCTCCAACCTTCCCCTTCTTTCATGCCTCTCATGTACTCTATCTCTTGATCAGAAAGAGAAGGGATCATTGTAGGTATTTCAATTTTTTTTCCTTGCCAATTCATATCCGTAGAAAATTCAGTCATTGGCTCGCCGCTAGCATAATTTGTAACTGGCCCAAGAAAACCGCGAGCAGACTTTTTGCTCCCATCTGCTCTACGCATATTCATAGGCTCGCTAATCGGCTGGTCACCCATTAAGTTTTGAATTCTTTGTTCTAGCTCTGGACTCATGGTGTGCTCACCGTTAGGTTTCCAACTGCGCTCGTTACTTGAACGCCAGTTGGGTAAGTTTGATGCTCATACAAATTTCTGAGCTGGTTACCATCAAACGCTTGATGAATTGATTCTGTCGAATTAAATATTATCGCACCGGTCGCAAATTGTAACTCACCGATTTGCTCGTTATTAAAATGCGGAGATATCGTAATATCCACCGCACCTAAGTTTATCTCAAGAATGCGAACAAGGCGATTATATGTGTCTTGAGTGACAAATTCCTTGAGTTCGAGCGGTAATCTCGTCTCTAGAAGCTTGCTCATCTTCGACCACTTTGTTGCAACTCGACACGGGTAGCGCCAAGCCGCCACTTGTAGCTTTTTTGGTTCAAGTCGGATGCGTCATCGTCTGATTCAAACCGGAAAACTACCTGTCTGCCTCTTGTTCGCACGTTACTAAAAGTGCTAGTTGGCGTAACTTTGGTAGTTGAATCTGTCGTTAACGCTTGACCCGGATAGTCTCTGCGCTTGACCACGATATTCATGCAAGGGTCGTTGCTTACGCCCGCATCGCTAACAAACGCCATGTCGGGGATAATTTTTTTCATGAACGCAAAGTTTTCGCCGGCAGAAATATCAATATCTGCCGACTCAACGTAAACATTGGTCATTGCGTCTAAATTATCGTTGTAACCCGTTTCATGGTTATACAGCAAGTTGTTGCTGCCGACCTTAGCGGAGGCGATTGGCAAATCTTCGATGCCTGCATCAAGCCACGAGTATCGGGTCAAAGAACCGTTCGCCCAAGCTTGCTCTTGGTAATTGTAAGTGACGTACCGGCTTATCTCGCCAGTGCCGTCTTCGAGGCTGGGATAAAAGAACCACATCTCGTTGTAGCGGGAGTTCACGCTCATGAAGCATTTGAATGCCTGACCTAAATCGATGTCATTAAACACATATTCTTGAACCGTACAGGGCAAGCGCTGCACCGAGCCGTTGTAGAAGTTAAACCCGGTCTTGCTGGCAAAGAAAACGCCAGAGGGAGAGTTAACAGCGGACTTTGGTGAAAGTAAGCCTGCGCCCTCGTTAACCAAATTGACGGCAAAGGTTAACGGTGGCCCGATAAAGTTCATCGAATAAAGAGAAGTATCGGTCCAGATCAAAATTTCTTGCCGAGACTTCAAGCCTCCAACAATAAATGAACCTGACGAAAGCCTTACGTCACCCGCGCTGTTGGTTGCGGTAGGCTCGAATTCAAGCTCGTTTTCAGCATCGCTGAACGCCACTAACATCGGGTCAATAACGCCGGTTCTGGCCGTTCCTGCCGTGTTGATGGGGTCAGCGCCCAAAACAACTAAATGCCTGTCTGTTTCGCTGGTTATAACTTGCAAACCAAGCGTTGGGACCAAGTTTGCACCTGTTCTTCCGCTAAGCTCGACAGCTCGCGTCGATACGCCATCGTTCTCAATCCACTCGTAAATACCAGCGCCGCGAGGGTTCATGATCAAGTTCTCGCCGAAGTTGTCATGCGTCCAGAGACGTAACTGGTTTACAGCGCTAATCGCAGAGGCTGAACCAAAACCTCCCGCACCCCAAGTGCCGACACCCCAACCAGAACTGCTGACGTATGTGTCGAGACCAACATTAATTTGGTAAGTGCCGACAACGCTTGATCCGCCGTTACCGCTGTCAGACGAGTTTGCCACCAGCGTGTCGCCCGCCGTATCTTTCGCGACAATCTCATATGTATTCACTCCTGTGACGAGTGATATTTGATATTCTTGGTTAAGCGCAGACGCAACAATCAGCCCGCCCAATGACGCGGCACCGGAGAAGGTTACGAAGTCATTGTTGACGGCCCCATGATCTGCGTCAGTGACAGTAATCGTGGAAGAACCGTTGGTCGCGCCGAAAGTCACATCTCCAGCGCTAGTGGTTAATCTGATGGGGGTTACGTCAAAGTAGCTGTCGCCTTCTTCAACGTAGTATTTCCACGTTGAGCCAACGCCGAGAAACCGGGTTCCGGCTAGAGAGATCCACGAGTGCAATGCTCGACCAATGCCGAGATAGTATTGTGACCCGAGTTGCAGCCATCCACCTATTTTTTCGACACGGCTTTTTCTGAATCGAATCAGATTACCATCGACCCATCCGCCTTTCGCGCTGTAGTCTGTCGCCTCTTTGTTAATTCCCGGCTGAAAGTCTAACTGTTGCAGGGGCATAAGGCGCTACGCCAATCGGATGATTGCGCCAGTGGCGGTTGGTGCCGGAAAGACCACGGTAAAATCGCCAGCGGTGCTAGTTTTGTCGCCGCCAAAATCAATCGCAGCCACAGCCTTATCGCCTTGAGTGTCGTTATATATCAAACAACCTCTCGCAGTGACGGTTGCTGTACTGAAGGTGAGGTCGTTGAAGTCACAAACCGCCGTAGTACCCGTGGCGAAAGGCGTTACGTTTGTTAACGCAGAACCGCCAGCCGTGTAATTTGTGCCAGAAGCCTGCCCGGTGGTGACGTAAACCGTAGTTCCCGCCCCAAGAGTCGCGCTAGAGGTGTAAAGCGCCAACTTGAACGAGTTAGCGCCGTTCGTAAAATTGTGCGTTCCAACGAGTAGTTGCTGTTTAAAACTTGTGCAAATTGCAGAGGTGATGGCCATCTCAAAGCTCCCTGATAATGTTCGCCATTCTTTCGTGACCCTGATCGCGCAACCTGTTTGAAATAGTGACGCGATCTGATCGTATTGAGTTTTTCATACCATGCAATATTACTTCATAAACGGTCTTTCTGAAAGCTTCAGCTTGCTGCCTGACATGAGGCGCTGCGTTCGCGCTAATTCCTACTATCTTGTTGGTAACCTGCTCGGCCCAGAATTCAGGATCATGGCCTTTATTTTGGGTGGTTGAAACCATGACATTGCCGAGCTGAAATCCGATATCGTCGCTCATCATCCCTTGTAAGGCTCCGGCGCTTTTGGCATTTCAATGGTCTCAAGGCCATGCTTTTTGACCATCTCGCTCATCATTGATCGCTGAAAAACATGCCACTGGCCATCTTGCGGCATGGCAACCAACGGGTCATCAAGACGATGATAGCCATACAATCGCTCGGTTACTCCGACATTGCTGTCTAATAACGAAGATCTTGGCGAAGCGCCAATGCCTATGTTGTTTTCAAGACATTTGGAGATCCAAAACTCAACGCAAGCGCGGCCAGCTTCGGCAAAATGAATGTTGTGTGCGTAGCTAAAATCTAAACCGAACAGATCGATGTGACCGACTCGGTTCCAGTACGCAAAACCCATCGCGTAGGCTACTGTGGTGTTAAAATAAGCACACTTGGCATCGGTCATAACTTCCGCTAAAGGAAATTCAACCAAGGCTGGAACCCGGTCGTCAAGCTCGCATGTGTAAATTGGTTTGTCGAAATCAGGGAGCAAGCGGCGCATAACTTCTGTCTGGTTGCCTGCGTCTTCCGTATCCAGATACCGGCTTGCCGGATCCATCATAAAAACTCGGTCGCAAGCAAAGACCGAAAGGGCGCTATTGATCACCCAAACCTCGTCCCACTGTTTACTGTTTTCCATCCCGATCACATAGTCTATTTGGCTTGCGCCTAAACCGATTAATGCAATCTTTTTTCCCTCAAGACTTTCAATCTTCTCCATCAACTCACCCCTGTCCGTAATAGATCGTAACGATATTCATCTCGCGTATCACGACCTTCGGACAGGTTCTTCATCCGGCCGATTGCTGTCATGAAGCGCTGCTCCATGTTGGCGATCACATCGGAAGTTTCTTTCAAGAAGACAGCAGCTTCGGCCAACGTACCGTAAAGCAAAGCATCTGGATACTCAGTGCTCAACAAAGTGGTTCCGCTGTCTGCGCCAGAAGTAAGAGAAGCCGGTTCGTAAAGATAATGCAGTTCTACGCTATAGTCTGCATCAGGAACCGGTGACAACTCGAACGCTGCGTCATCAAAATTACTATAATACTTTGGCCGACCTCTGCTTGAAGAAGCAGGATCATACTGCTTCAAAAAAGACGGGTGCTTCAACAACAAGTAGTAGTACGTCCCGCTATCAAGAATAGCTAGCGAAAACGGCGCATAAAAATCGCTTGGCGTTGCCAAAAACCGATTATTCTGCGAAGTCGTCGCGGTGACATTCTTGCGCTGCTCAGACAACTGAACCATCTTAAAGATGCGCGTCTCAGCCTCCTGAATGAACGTGTTCAAATTGTTGTTAAATGTCGTTTCATCGACTTGCAAATAGTCTTGAACGGCGGTCTTCAAAGTCGCTAAAGTAAAACTCACGATGTGGTTACCTCCACCGTTCCAACATTACATGATATTGCAAATGTTTGCAATTGTGTGCCTAGAATTCCACTGCCTACATTCGTGTAGACGTTGAAAAAATTGTTGTCGCTTGTCTCGGCTGGACGAGGATCTTTAAGCGCTTCAGGATCAATTGGCGTAGGCTTACGCATCAACTGGGGATGCTTTGGCGACCATTGATCAGGGCCGACCAAATAGCCGTCCCAAGTTTTTTTCATGTCTCGGAGACGATAGCGGAAACCTGTGATATCACAGATTCCCCAAGCCTTTTTGTCGGATGCGAAAGCCATGACTAAGCGATATTGTAACTTCTAAGATCAGGTGCAACGCGAAAACTTGCTCGCTCCTCATCTTGGCTCATTGCCCGGGTAAACTCTTCCTCATACAATTGCTTGAGCAGTTGCACCTTCTCAGGCGCTTTCTTGAGCGCCAAGTAATAGCTCAATCCAGCCGTCAAGCATGGATAAAACCGGAAAGGCATTTGCAAAGAGTTCGCGCCGTTACCTGCGTCATCCATCCTAGTCAGTACGTTCACATAAACCGTGTATGTGCTGTCTTTGTCTGGTTGCGGCCAAACGGTTAGCGTGGGAGATAATTGCTTGTCCACAAAGAATTGGTTTGGCTTGCCGGTTGATGTTTTGGTCGCTAAGTGAGCGTATTCAGCTCGACTCATGCGGCTTAAAGGCACATCGGTGTTGGTGCCTTGAATCTCTTCTCTGACGAAAACATCAAGCACATCAATTGCTGCCGTTGAATCTGTCGGGTCCAGATTATAAGTAATCGTGTTAGTAACCATTGGGATTGCATTTTGCTTAATCGTCCACTGATTTAAACCCCTATTTGCCCACTCAGCCAACATTAGGTTGAGTGAGCGGGTCGCGGTCCGCAAATCATAACCAGTGCGAAGCTCGAGTCCGCATCTTTCAAACGCTTCCTCGATGTATTCGGCAACATCTGGCTCGAAACTTTTAGTTCCGCTAGCTGCCACTAGGTCTTCCCGGAGGTTTTTACTTTGCCTCTACCGTAAAGGCCGCAGTTGCTTTTTGATGGCCCTCGCTTGTTTTTGCTTGCCAAGCCACCTCTTTTCATGCCCATAGCTCTTTTTGCCGCCGCCTTGCCTGCTGCGGTGTATGGAAATTTTTTTCCGTCAACGTTTGGCATTTTTTTCTCCTTAAATAGTAAGTTTAGTTCAGATTTGCAAAAATTAAAACAAATCTGACGTTATCTTCTTCCGAACAAGCCGCAATTTCCGTTGCCGGATTTTATGACACCACCCTTCGCTGCAAACGTTTTTACCATCGTAGGTTTTCCGCTCACCGCTTGTTTCTTAGATCTTTTCCGAGAAACCGCGCTGGTTTTTTGGCTTTTAGTCATTTTGGCTGCTTTTGCGGCTGGTACGCACTTTGGGTAAGACCTTCCGCTTTTTTTTGATGCGCTTTTTCTTCCGCAAGGTTGGTGCTTGCCGTTTTTCTTGGGAGCACCTATGTCAACCCACTTTTCATCGAACCACTTTGTAAGACCGGTTTTAGCCACGAGGCACCTTAACCTTTTTTCGCCTAGACTCTTGAACTGCGCCGCACCCTCTTGGCTCAATATAAACCGAGCCGCCAAGTTTCATCTTTTTTGGCGTTTTATAGGTTCCGCCCATTTTTTTGTATTCTTTAACCATGTAAGCGTTCGCGTAAGCGCTCGGATATACGTCAAACTTCTTTCTAGCCTTTGCTTTTGCTTTCGCGTAAAGAGACGGGTTTGCTACGTTTTTTGGTGCCGAACCTTTCATTTTGCTCTCTTTAAAATCTTCTTCGTAAACGTTGCGGTTTTTTGTAAAAAGCGGTCGGAACCACGGGATTCATGAGGGCGGGATTTTGCAATTCCGGCTCTGGCGGCGCAAATGGAACCGCTGGCATCCTAATAGGCGCGGATCGAGGGTTCAATTCTCTAAACTTGCCGCCCCCATAATCAACGGGATTGGAGCCTGAAACGTACCCAACTCCCGGCGTTTTAACTGGTGGAGCGAACGGCATAACTGGTGGTGGCGCTTGAGAAGCAAAAGGTTCGCCGACTCTAGGGTTCAGCTCTCTAAAGTTTCCCATGCCATAATCAGTGGGCCTAGATCCTGAAACGTACCCAACTCCCGGCGTTTTAGTTGGCACCGGCGTGGGCATAGGCACAGAGGGTATGACGCTTGGCGGCAGAGGTTGTACTGGCGCTGGAGCCTGCTTAATCGCGTTTTTTTGAAAAAGCAAAGCATCGCGGGAGCTTATGCGGCCATCATTGTTTAGGTCATAGTCCATGTCGGTTGGCATTATCCCAACACTCATTTTCAAAATATCATTTGCCGTAACTCCGGAAGAAACAGGCGCTGGAGAAACAGGCGCTGGTTGCTGCGGAACAGCTTCGAAGGAACCAGCGATCTGGCCAGCCGCTTCGTCAAAAAGCCCCAACCTGTCTGCTTGGCCGTCTGAAATGTTGGCGCTTGCCGAAGATGATGATCCTGAAGGTGTATTGACAAGCCCTGACTCAACCGCAACTTGTCCAACATTTACGTTTCCGCCGCCATATTGGTTTTTCATCTCTTCCATAATCGATTTTCGAAGAGCGTCAACGTCAACTTCTTGCGGCATTTGCTGTTGCAGCGCTTGAAGCTGCGCTTGAAGAGGGTTGATTGCCCCGGAAATTGCTTCCTGCCTCTGTCCGGCTATAGGATCCATCGCCGCCTGAATAGCTGCCTGCCTTTGGGCTTCTATAGGATCTATTGCTGCTTGAATAGCTGCCTGCCTTTGAGCCTCTATAGGGTCCATTGCCGCCTGAATAGCTGCGACTCTTTGCCTTTCGATCAATTCAGGGTCAAGCATTTGTCCTGACAAGCCGGCAATTTGAGCGTTAGAACCCTCAAGAGCCGCTCTCAACTCATCAAGATCTGACTGACCAGCTCTGGTTCCTAGCGACTCGCGCAAAGCCAAAAGATCTGCTTCGCTTGCTTTTGTCGATACAGATTCTTGAAGAATCGCCAGATCTTCGTTGGTGGCTCTGCCTTCCATTGCTTTTTGCAAAGCTTGTATTCCGGCGAAATTACCTTCCAAAGATTTGCTCAACTTGGCCAGATCTTCTCTTGTGGCTCTTCCTTCAACTACTTTTTGCAGAAGATCCATCTCCGATCCAAGCGCAGATGTTGACTCGGCTACGGTTTCAACTTCTTGCTGCAACATCTCCAAACTTTGCATAGGGGCTAAACTGCCTATTTTCCCCTCTACGTCTTGTTTTAGCGATTCGATAGCCGTATTAATTTGATCCGGGGTCAACGTTCCAGATTGCATCGCCTCTGCAATTGAGCTGTTTACTTGATCATTCGTAAGCATGCCGTCTCGCAAGGCTTGCATTTGATCAAAAAGCTGCTTTCTTTCGTCGCTCGAGGTGTTTTTTAAAGAATCTGACTCTTCTCGTAAATTGTCAATTTCTTCTTGAATTTGGTCAACCGGCAACCCCTCAATATTTTCTTTCAGGCTTTCGACATTCGCCTCAATGTTGCCCAGCAAAGTTTCTCGCTCATTTTTTAAAGCTTCAAGCTGAGATTTATTTTCGGTTTGAATTTCTTCCTGAACCGTTCCCAAGCTTTCTCTTACCGCGTCAATCTCTGCCCGAATTGCTTCGGCAGCGGTTTTTTGGTCTCCGGTTAATTGGGCATCTCTAGCGTCAAGATCAGCGTTTATTTTCTCTTTGGTCGAGTTTAGGCTTTCTCCAAGACCGCTAATTCTTTCTTCTATATCGCCAATTAAAGATCCTTGACGATCCTCTAGGCTTCCAATGGCTTCTGTTTGGGCGGTCCTTACTCTTTCTTCCGAGGCCACTAAATCTGCTGCGGTCTGGTCAATATTTTTTTGAACCAGATCCGAAATTCTTTTTTGCTCCGCACTCATGGCGGCTCTTTCATCGACCCCTTGTTGCCGCAAAATCCCAGTTTCAGCGTCAACGCCGGATCGCATATCCGATATTCTTTGCTCTAAAGATTTGGTGAGATCGGATCGCTCAGAAGCGGCTGCCGCCTCAGAGGTTGATAAATCTTCTTTCAGCAAGTCTCTTAGAGAATTTATTTCAGTTTGGCGGGCGGCGGCAGCAGCGTCATCTGCAACCTGCTGCTGATCCATAATTGTTTTGTATTGGCTTGCCAGCAAATCTTCGGTACTCGGACCCCGAACCGTCACTTTGTTCATCGCGTAAGGGTTTGGCGCTTCTCTTGGACCTCGATCGTAAACCGGCTGGTTCATCAAATAATCTTGAAGAGAGGCGTAGGGAGAGTTCGCGCTACCATACTCGTCAATTGCTTGTTGCATGTTGTCTGATACAGCCATTAAATCACCATTTTTTACAAGACCAGTAACGCGGTGTGAGCTTATCCTTCGCCGTTGAGCACTTGTGGCGAGCGCGAAAACTGGCTCTTCGTTCTGGTATATTTTTTTTGATCGTCATGTTTGGGTCGCCGAAACGGACCAGCTTAATTTGATCGCCCTGACGAGCAAGAACCGCGAACTTTTTGCTGCCGCCAGAAGTTCTTTTTGGTTTGTTAAAGCCAGAGAACGACTCGCCACGATAAGTGACTCTGCCGCTCCCTGTTCTTTTAGCGTCTTTTGAAGAGGCCATTATCAATATGTCTTTAAGACTTCAAGAATAACGGTATAAGTGTCGCCACTGCCAGCGCCAATAGTTGTGAACTTCATGTCGCCAGTTTTTCCGCTTCCTGCGTCATTCGGAATTCCAGAAAAATCTGAATAATCGTGATATCCATTTGAATCTGGTGACAAACCAATGATAAGCGTATCGGAGGTAGCGTCATTTAGTAGTTCAACACCCATGCCGACACACTGCCACCAAATTTTGGCAACAGCGACTTCGGTGCAAGCGTCTCCCGAGCTATTTGCGGCCAGTGCGCTTACATCAACTTTTGTGACAGCAGACTCACCAGTACCGTCAGAGATATTGGTAAATTTTAAGACGGCCTTTCTCTGGCCGTCTTGTATCGTTTGGCTTGTAACTGCATCTGCCATGCCTTTCTCCTATTCTGTGGATTAAGCGTTAGCAAACGGGGTTGCGATAGTGCCAGAGCCAATCAACAATGAATCGTGAACCAGATAAGTTGCGGCATCAATTGCCGTAACTTTAACAACGCTTCCGACAATGCCACCTTTTGTAGAACCGTTCAAAGTAATTACATCGTTTGCTGCTGCGGGAACGAAAGCTTTTTTGGTGCCATCGTCAACGGCAACGATCACAGCGCCAACAAACTTGTCAGTGCCGTCAGTCAAGATATCAAGAT
>TARA_R110000787_G_scaffold8475_5_pt1 | contig 18330 bp, 10 predicted proteins | sample TARA_R110000787 | Tara Oceans TARA_R110000787 (sample SAMEA4397920) | marine metagenome | biome: Polar Biome; feature: [DCM] deep chlorophyll maximum layer (ENVO:01000326); material: water (ENVO:00002006), including particulate matter (ENVO:01000060) such as... | depth 35 m
GCCTATGCCCGCATCCGGGCAGGGGCGTCGCTGATCCAACTCTATAGCGCGCTGGTGTATGAAGGGCCATATCTGGCGCGGCGGATCAACCGGGAGCTGAAGGCGCTGATGGCGCGCGATGGCGTGGCGACGATTGCCGACCTGGTGGGTATCGACGGCTGATCCGTCCATCGGGGTGGAAAGGGTTGCGATCGGCAACTCCCGCTTTAGGGTGAACCCCATGACATCTCGTTTCACTGGCCTTCTGGCCCCATTCGCCCTTCTTACCCTGGCACCGCTGCCTGCCGTCGCGCGCGAGCCGGTATCGACAAATGCCACCGTTTCGGCCGCCGACCCGCGCGCAGCGCAGGCGGGGCAGGAGATATTACGCAAGGGGGGCAGCGCCACCGACGCCGCCATCGCCATGATGTTGACGCTGAACGTGGTCGAGCCGCATAATAGCGGCATCGGCGGTGGCGGTTTCCTGATGCATCATGACGGAGAGACCGGGCTGCTAGAATCGATCGACGGGCGCGAGACGGCACCGGCCGCCGCCCGGCCCGACCGGTTCATGGGGGCCGATGGCCTGCCGCTCTCCTTCCGCAATGCCTGGCCGGGTGGCTATTCGGTCGGGGTACCGGGCAATGTCCGTCTGGCCTGGGACGCGCACCGCAAATGGGGCAAGCTGCCCTGGGCCGACCTGTTCCAGCCCGCCATTCACGCGGCGGAAGAGGGCTATGAAGTGCGCCAGCGGCTCGACACTGCGATGAAGGCGGTCGCGGGGGTGTGGGCCGACTTCCCCGAAATCCAGCGCTATTTCTGGATCGATGGCAAGCCCGCGCCGATGGGCACGATGCTCAAAAACCCGCCGCTCGCCGCATTATTCAAGCGGATCGCGGCGGAAGGGCCGGACGCTTTCTATACGGGCGAAAATGCCCGCATCCTGGCGCAAACCGTGACCAACGCGCCCAAGAATCCGGTGCCGATGACGGAAGCCGACATTGCGGGCTATCAGACCAAGCTGCGCAAGCCGGTTTGCGGCAAATATCGCGTCTATACCGTGTGCGGCATGGGTCCGGCCTCGTCGGGCGGGGTCACGGTGCTGGAGATATTGGGCATGGTCGAGCGTTTTCCGCTCGGCACTTGGGGCAAGGATGATCCCCGGTCCTGGCATGTCATTGGCGAAGCAATGCAACTCGCCTATGCCGATCGTGGCACATGGCTGGGCGACCCGGATTTCGTGTCGGTGCCGCTCACGGGGATGATCGATCCCGCCTATCTCAAGCAGCGGTCGGCGCGCATCCGTTTGAACAAGGCGCTCAACGATTATCAGCCCGGCACCCCGCCCGGCGCGCAGCCGCGCACGGCGTCGCGGCCGCAGCCCGAAAGCGGCACCAGCCATTTCGTCGCGGTGGACCGGGATGGCGACATCGCCGCCTGGACATCGACGGTCGAGAGCTTCTTTGGCAGCCAGTTGATCGCGAACGGCGTGATCCTGAACAATGAGCTGACCGATTTCAGCTTCACGCCGGAAAAGGACGGCGCGCCGGTGGCCAACCGGGTGGAGCCGGGCAAGCGGCCGCTATCGTCCATGTCGCCGACCATCGTCTATGACGAAAAGGGCACACCTGTTTTCACCGTCGGCGCGGCGGGCGGCAAGACCATCATCATGCAGGTGGCCAAGGCGCTGATCGCGCATTTCGACTGGGGCCTGTCGGCGCAAGAGTCGATCGCGCATGGACTGATCTACTTCAATGGCGAGGGGCTGGTGCTGGAGCAGGGCACGGCGCTGGAGGCGATGAAGGCGCCGCTCGAAAAACTCGGCCATCGCGTGTCGCTGTCGCGCATGGGGCTCAAGGCCAATGCGGCCGAGCGCTTGCCCGATGGCCGCTGGCAGGGCGCAGCCGATCCGCGCAGTCCGGGCGTGTCGTTGCAGGAGTGAGGGCCTTCCTCCCCTGGCAGGGGAGGTGGCTGGCCGCAGGCCAGACGGAGGGGTTCGATCAGGTTCAACTGCCCCCGGCAGTTGAAGGTCATGCCGGGGGCATGACGGACCTGATCGACCCTCTCGATAGGGTGAGACCCCTCCACCGGCTTCGCCGGTCCCCCTCCCCGTACCGGGGAGGATTTAAGGGGTTTGGGGCGGCCCTTGAGCCGCCCTTTTCGTCTTACTTCTCGGCGAACCAGGCCGTCAGCGCGGGCTTCAGACGGGTGCGGGTTTCGATGCGGGTGTTGATCGCGGCAATGGCGCGATCGACCACCTTGCGCGATTCCGGCGTCAGATATTGGGTGGCATAGGCGTCCAGCTTGGTCGCCATCGTAGGGTCGGCCGATCCGCCGCCCAACCGCGCGAGCGCCTGGCTGCGTGCCGAAACGTCGATTAGCCCCTCATATTGCGCACGGTGCGCCAGCACATAATCCACCGCCAGCATCGGATGCTCCGCACCGACCTGCGCAATGATCGCCGCGCTGGTGGTCTTGCTAGGTTCGTCGGTCAGCGCCAGGTCGAGCGCCTGCTGCGCGAGCTTTTCGTCCTTGGCCCCGCCGAGCAGTGCATAAAGTGTGCTCTTTTCCAGATCGGTCTTTGCGGCCTTGGCCAGCGCGCGCAGTCTGTCCCACGTCGCCTGATCGGCATTTTTGGCGATGATCGCCATCCAGACGTTACGCAGCGGGCCGTCAAGCGCGGCGGGGTCGCTCGCCAGTGCGGCGAAGCGGCGATTGGCTTCGGCCACCACGGCCTTGTCGCCCATCTCGCCCAGCGTGCCGACCAGCGCCGATCGTAGGACGGGCACCTGCGGATTTTCACCCGGCTTGGCATCATAGCCGATGCCGGTCAGCACGGGTGACAGCTTGGCCGACGTATAGGCTGCAACCTTCGCCTGTCCGGCCTTGTCGCCTTCCAGCATGACATAGGCGCTGTCCAGATAGCCGGGCACTTGCGCCAGAACAGCGGGAGTGGCGGTGGCGGGCACGGCATCGATCAGGTCGAGCGCCAGCCCCATCGGCTGATAGCCGCCAAGGCCCAGCTGGAAATTGTCGGCCAGCAAGCCGGTCTGGTCGATCGCGGGCAGTTTGGTGAAACCGGCGGCCAGCGCCTCGACATTGGCTGCGGGATAGAGCGAGCGATAATAGCCCGTCTGCCCGGCATTGACGACATAGGCACCACAGCCCGGCAGCGTCATCTGCCCCTTGCCTTGCAGGATCAGCCGCTGCGGCGCGCCGCCGATGGTCTGCGCCATGACGGGCACGTTCCAGCTCAAGGGGGCCTTGTCCTTCTTGTCGCGGCTGAATTCGCCCTGGCTCAGCGTCAGCAGCGTGTTGCCACCCTGGCATTGCGCGCTGTCGACCTTGACCAGCGGGATGCCGGGCTTGGACGTGAAGTCATGCGCGATCGATACCAGCCCCTTGGCCCCTGCGCCCTCGACGGCCTTCCACAGATCGTCGGTGACGGTGTTGCCATAGGCATGGGCCTTCATATAGCTGCGGATGCCGGTCTTCCACACTTCTTCGCCGGCATAGCCTTCCAGCATGGTGATGACGGCTTCGCCCTTCTGATAGGTGATGGCGTCGAACGCCTGGTTCACCTGATCGACGGTGGTGATCTTCTGGACGACGGGGTGGGTGGTGGCGAGCGAGTCGAGGCTCATCGCTGCCTCGCGGCCATCGACGCGGGTCAGCAGCATCTGCCAGTCGGGCTGCAGCTTGTCAGTGACCTTGGTCGCCATCCAGCTGGCGAAGCCTTCGTTCAGCCACAGATCGTCCCACCAGGCCATGGTGACGAGGTCGCCAAACCATTGATGCGCCATTTCATGCGCGACAGTTTCATAGATGCGGCGCTTGGTCGCTTCGGAGGTAAAGCGCGGATCGACCAGCAGGGCGCGCTCGAAGGTGAAGATCGCGCCCCAATTTTCCATCGCGCTGAAAAACTGGCTCTGGCCGGGGCCAGCGACATTGTCGAGCTTGGGCAGGGGATAGGGGACGCCGAAATACTCGTTGAAATAGGGCAGGATCGACACCGATGCGTCGAGCGCCAGTTGCGCCTTGCCTGTATTGCCCTTGCCGGTGATGACGCCGACTTCGGTTGCGCCGGACATCTTGGTCGCGCGCTCCAGTTCGCCAAGGCCGAAGAAGAGCAGGTAGGAGGACATTTTGGGACTGGTGCCGAAGGTCACCTGGGTCTTGCCACCGCCCAGATTCTTGGTCGATGTGACGGGCATGTTGCCGACCGCCAGTTCGCCGGTGGGGATGATGGCGGACAGGTCGAAGGTCGCCTTATAGCTTGGCTCGTCCCAGCTCGGCACGAAGCGGCGCGCGTCGGGCGCTTCGAACTGAGTGAAGAGCGCGCGCTTCGCTGCGCCGTCATTGTCGGTATAGTCGAGCGCGAACAGGCCGTTCGCCTGCGTGTTGATGACGCCGGCATAGGCGATGGCGAGCTTGTAGTTGCCGGGTGCGAGCGGCTTGCCGAAGTCGAGCGTTACCGTCTGCGCGTCGGCATCGACCTTGGCCGTGCCCTTGATCGCCTTGCCCTTGGAGGGGGTTAGCATGACGTCGCCAAAGCTTAGGTCGGCGGCGTTCAGGACCAGTGTCGGCATGGCCGTGCTGACCGCGACGTCGATCGTCACTTTGCCGGCGAATTTGAGATTAGCGGCGTCGGGAGTGACCGTGATCGCATAATGGCTGGGCACTGCGCCGCGCGGCAATTGGGTGGTGATCCCGGCGGCGGGGCCGGTAGGGGCCGTCTGCGCCAGAGCGGGCGTGGCGAGGGCGACGGGGGCGGCGGCCAGCAGTAGCGGCAGGATTTTGGCGAGGGACATAGGTTTTCAGACTCCGACACGTCTTGACGGCGCGGCCACATGGCTCTGCGCCCTGATGCAACGCGGGATCGACCGTTTCGCTGCGTCGGTCAAGCGATGAGACGCTATTACAATGTCGTTGGTCGAACCCGAAAGCCTGTTAGTCGCCGGAGCTTAAAGCATCCGCCGCATCACATTGTCCTTGAGCATTAAATGATGCCGCAGCGCCGCGCCGATATGGAGCAGGATCAATGCCGCCCAGATGAAGCCCATCACCTCATGCCCTTCGCCCGCCAGATCGACGATCAGGTCGCCCTTGGTCACCGGGAGTTTAGGGACGTCGAACAGGAAGAACCAATTTAACGGCCGTGTGCCCGCCGACGTCATGATCCACCCGGACAGCGGCAGCACGATCATGAAGATATAGAAGAGCGCATGGGTGGCGTGCGCCACGCCGCTTTCCCAGCGAGGCATGGGCATGGTCAGGCGCGGCGCGGGATGAGCTAGCCGCCAGACGATCCGCACCAATGTCAGCGCGAGGACGGTCAGCCCGATCGACTTGTGGATCGGGATCACGGCCCAATCCTTGGGCAGCGCATCGTGGCCGATGCCAAGCACCAGGGCGAGGATGATGAGCAAGGCCATGGCCCAATGCAGGGCGCGGGCGACTCCATTATAGCGGTCCATGGCAGTTCCTTCTGTTCGTTTCCTAGCCGTGACGATTGGCGACCAGATTGTCCACCACCGAAGGGTCGGCCAGGGTGCTGGTATCGCCTAGCGCTTGCGCCGAGACTTCGCCTTCCGCAATTTTACGTAGGATGCGGCGCATGATCTTACCGGAGCGTGTCTTGGGCAGGCCGGGGGCGAACTGGATCGCGTCTGGGGTGGCGATCGGGCCGATTTCGGTGCGGACCCATTTGACCAGCAACTGGCGCAATTCGTCGTCCGGCTCGATTCCGGCATTCAGCGTGACATAGGCATAGATGCCCTGGCCCTTGATGTCGTGGGGGAAGCCGACCACCGCCGCTTCGGCGACGCTTTCGTGCAGCACCAGCGCGCTTTCGACCTCGGCCGTGCCCATGCGATGGCCCGATACGTTGATAACGTCATCGACGCGCCCGGTGATCCAATAATAGCCGTCCGCGTCGCGCCGCGCGCCATCGCCCGTGGTATATTTGCCGGGGAAGGTGGTGAAATAAGTCTGGAAGAAGCGGTCATGGTCGCCATAGACGGTGCGCATCTGCCCCGGCCAGCTACGCGCGATCACCAGATTGCCCTCGGTCGCGCCCTCCAGCACCTGCCCTTCGGCATCCACGATCTGCGGCACCACGCCTGGCATGGGCAAGGTCGCAGAGCCGGGCTTGAGGTCGGTGGCCCCCGGCATCGGCGCGATCATCGCGCCGCCGGTTTCGGTCTGCCACCAGGTGTCGATGATCGGACAGCGGCCTTCGCCCACGATACCATGATACCAGCGCCATGCCTCCGGGTTGATCGGTTCGCCTACCGTGCCAAGCAGGCGCAGCGAGGCACGGCTGGTCGCCTTTACAGGGTCGTTGCCTTCCTTCATCAGCGCGCGCAACGCGGTGGGGGCGGTGAAGAGGGTCTGGACCTGATGCCGGTCCACCACTTCCCACATCCGCGCCGGGGTCGGCCAGTTGGGCACGCCTTCATACATCAGCGTCGTCGCCCCGTTCGCCAGCGGGCCATAGACGATATAGCTGTGCCCGGTGACCCAGCCGATATCGGCGGCACACCAGTAGATGTCGCCCGGCCGATAGTCGAAGCAGAGTTCATGGGTGAGCGCGGTCCAGAGCAGATAGCCCCCCGATGTATGCAGCACGCCCTTGGGCTTGCCGGTCGATCCCGACGTGTAGAGGATGAACAGCGGGTCTTCGGCATTCATGGGTTCGGGTGGACAGTCGGCCTCGACGCGCGCCGCCGCCTCATGCAGCCACAGGTCGCGGCCTTCCGCCATCGTCACCGCGCCGCCGGTCGCCTCCACGACCACCACATGCTTGACGCCGGGGCAATGTTTGAGCGCGGCATCGACATTGGCCTTCAGGGGTACTGTCTTGCCCGCGCGGCGGCCTTCGTCGGCGGTGATGACCAGCGTCGAATCGCAATCGATGATGCGGCCAGCCAGCGCTTCGGGCGAAAAGCCGCCGAACACCACGCTATGCACCGCGCCGATCCGCGCGCACGCGAGCAGGGCGAAGGCGGCCTCCGGGATCATCGGCATATAGATGGTGATGCGGTCGCCCTTGCGTGCGCCAGCCCTTTTCAGAACATTGGCAAAGCGGCACACTTCGGCATGGAGTTGACGATAGGTGGTGCGGCGCGGTGCCTCGTCGGGGGAGTCCGGTTCCCACAGGATCGCGACCTGATCGCCGCGCGTCGCCAGATGCCGGTCGATGCAATTGGCGCTGACGTTGAGCACCCCGTCGGCGAACCATTGGATGCCGAAATCGGCTTCGGCAAAGCTGCTTTCGTCGCTTTTGGTCGGCGGCGTGATCCAGTCGAGCCGCTGCGCCCGGTCCAGCCAATAGTCGTGCGACGCATCGATCGAACGCGCATAGTCCGCATCGCGCGCGGCCCGGTCCATCAGCGCGCTGCTGGCCCAGTCCCCCGGCACCGGGAAGAAATCGTCAGGCATGGGGCATCCTTTCCATCGCGTAATCATTATCGCAGTCTCTTCTATCGTCCCGCCTGGCGGATCGGAAGGTCGGACCATGCCGTTTCTTGCCATGCTTTTGGACGATATGACCGAAATTCGTGAGGCGGCTTCCACCATTTTGCCGCTTCCCCCCCGACCCGCGCGCGCCTAACAAGGTTCGCCTATGTGGCTGCTTTATCAATTTCCGCTCTGCCCCTTCTCTCGCAAGGTCCGGCTGCTGCTGGGCGAAAAGGGGATCGGCTATGATCTGGTGCGCGAATCGCCCTGGGCGATGCGCGACGAATTTCTCGATCTCAATCCGGCCGGGACCACGCCGGTCATGGCCGATCATGACAAGGGTCTGACCCTGATCGACAGCCAGGCGATCTGTGAATATTTCGAAGAGACGGTAGAGAAGGTGCCGCTGATTTCCGGCACCGCCGCCGGGCGCGCCGAAGTGCGGCGGCTGACCGCCTTTTTCGACCAGAATTTCTATGGCGACGTGGTCGGCCCGCTGCTGCACGAACGGATGAAGAAGCGGCTGATCGAGCGCGCGCCGCCTGATGCCCGCGTACTGCGCGAAGCCATGAAGCGCGCGAATGTGCATATGGATTATATGGACTATCTGCTCGACCATCGCAGCTGGATGGCGGGCGGTACGCTAAGCCTCGCGGACATCGCGGCGGCGGCGCATCTGTCGGTGGCGGACTATCTGGGCGGGATCGACTGGCAAGGGCATGAGCCGGTGCGGCGCTGGTATGCCGGGTTCAAGTCGCGCCCCTCCTTTCGTCCTTTGCTGTCGGAGCGGATGGAAGTAATCGCCCCGCCGCCCCATTATGAAAAGCCGGATTTTTAAGGCGATGGTGGCTGCCGGTTCGCGCGGCGGTTCTTGGCACTATGGAGTGGGTCGATCAGCCGCTGATAGAGGGTGAAGAGATATTCCACCCGTTCGCGGTCGGACCCGAACGCGGCTTTGCGATAGAGCCGGTCGATGGCGAGATCGAGATCATGATGCGCCTTGCGCAGGGGCGCGGGCATGGTGTCGGGGTCATAGAGATCGGCCAGGGTCGATGTCGCATTGCGGGGCAGGGCGCGGGCGTCGAGGACAGCTTGGGCGAGGGTTTCGATCCTGGTGCGCTGGGCCGCAGATGCTTCGGGCCAAGGGAAATTATTGTAAACAAGGCCGATCGAGTAGCGATATCGACTTTCGAGCCTGCCACCGATCTGGCGCATCCACGCCATGTGCATATGGCTGGTGAGGATGGCGAAATGCCAGAGCGTCGCGCCGGGAAGGATGCGCACCAGATTGCTGGGGACTGTCGGCGGTTCCAGCCAGCCGATCGGGATATAGTCGCGGCGTTCCGAACTGACTTCGGGGATGGCGAGGAAGGGCAGGGTCGGGATGACCGTTACGTGAAAGGCCGATGGCGTGTCGGCCAGCGCCAGCGACGACTGGCCGGGCGTCTTCTTGCTCTCTTCCGCTTTGCCCAGCGCCGCGATCTCGCCGCGCCGATAGGCCGTCACCTGGCGCAGCCTTTGCCGGACGATGGGAAGCTGCCGAATATCCGCCGGGGCGGCATCCTGTAGTGCCAATATCCACCGTTCGCCGCCGTTCAGATATTCCTGCGCGCCGACATAGGGGCGCAAAAGGAGTTCGGCATCCGGTTCCTGCGCGAGCAGCTTTGCCCGCGCATCGGCATCGAAGATCAGATAGCCGCCATCAATCGGCTTGGACCCGATGATGATGCGCGGTGCGCCGTTGATCGGTCGGCTCTCCTCCTGCACCACCAGATGGCGGTCGGCGTCGCGGGCATCGAACAGATAGGCGGTCAGTGCGCCATGGCGGGTTTCGGTCGGCTCGCCCTTGGCGTCGGCATAGCTGAACAGCCGCTTTTGCGCGGGTTCGTCGCGGCGCTGGGCGAGGCCAATGATGACGCAATGGACTGCTGCGCGGCCGGGCCAGACGAAGGTGCGGTGGGCGAAGGCGATTTCGAGGCCTACGCGAAAGATCAGCGGCCAGAGTTGGGCCACCTGTTCTCCCTGCACGATCGAGTTGGTCGAGACGAAGGCGATGCGCGCATCGCCGCCTGTGACATAGCGCGCGGCCTTGAGGAACCAGGCGGCGACATAGTCCAGCGTACCGCCGCTGCCGGGCAGGGCGGCGAGGCGGCGGACCTGGGTGCGCTGCGCCTCGCTCTGATATTTCGCGCCGATGAAGGGTGGATTGCCAAAGACGAAGGTGCAGTCCTGCGCCGGGACGACATGGTTCCAGTCCAGTTCCAGTGCGTCGCCGTGACGGATGCCGGGGGCTTTCACCAGCGGGATGCGGGCATAATGCTGGCCGAAATCCTCGGCCAGACGGGTGTTGGCGATATGGTCGGTCATCCACAGCGCCACCTGCGCGATCATGGCGGGAAATTCGTCGATTTCGATGCCGAAGAAATGATCGACATCCAGTTTCGAGAGAGCGGCGACATCCATGACCAGTTCGACCCGGCCATCGATGGTGAGCAATTCGCGCAATATGTCGCGTTCCAGTTCGCGCAGCTCGCGATAGGCGACGACCAGGAAATTGCCCGCACCGCAGGCGGGGTCGAGGAACGCCATCGTCCCCAGCCGGTCATGCAGCGCGCGCAAGGCGCGTTCGCGGCCGGACTTGAGCGCCGTGGCGCGGTCGAACTCGGCACGCAGATCGTCCAGGAACAGGGGTTCGATGACCTTGAGTATCGCCTGTTCGGGGGTGTAGTGCGCGCCTTGCTTGCGCCGCGTCACCGTGTCGATCACGCTTTCGAACAGCGACCCGAATATGGCGGGCGAGACGTCGCCCCAGTTGAACAGGCTGGCGTCGAGCAGCATCGTGCGCATGGCAGCGTCGAAGCTGGGCATGGCGATGCGTTCGCGGAACAGTTCGCCATTGATATAGGGAAAGTCGGCGAGATCTGCGTCGAGGCTCTGCTGTCGCCGGTCGGGCGGGGTGTCGAGCGTCTGGAACAGTTCGCCCAGCCAGCGGCCAAGGTCGCGGCCATCGGCGCGGGTGCGCTGTTCGAGGAAGGTCAGGAACTGGTCCTTGCGCTCGAAAATGCCGGTATCGTCGGCAAAGAGGATGAAGAGCAGGCGGACGAGCAGCCGTTCCAGATCATGGCCGACATAGCCGTCGGCAGCGAGCGCATTGTGCAGGCGGCCCATCAGTTCCGACGCCTGGCGGTTGACCGGCGACTGGTTGCGGAAGAGGCGCGGCTGGACGCCGATGATGAAGCTGAAAGCTTCGACATGGCGTTTGAGATCCGTGAGCGGGAAGCGCCATTCGCGGCGGGTTTCGAGGTCCACCAGTTCGAAACGCTGAAAATCGCACACCATCATGTGGCGGGGGCGCTGCACGTCGGGCAGCCAGTCATAATAATCGAGCGCCTGGGCCATGGCGCGGGTGAGGTCGCGACCGGCGCTTTTCTGTTCCACGATCAGCGTGCCGGGCCAGAACAGGTCGATGAAACCCCCGGATCGGCCCGGATCGAGCGATTTTACCCGCTGTTTATAGACCGCCACCTGCCTGCGCGGCACGCCGAAGATGCGGAAGAAATCATCGTAGAAACTGTGGGTCTGGCCCTTCTCATAGCCCTTGCCCTGCCATTCGGTGGCGAAATGGGCCGCGTTCGTGCGAATTTCCGGCCAGCTGAGCCGCATTGGCACCCTCCCCCTGTGATGATGGGGAGGGTGGATGGGGCGGCGATCCGCACCAAGCAAACCTTACGCCGTTATGGCGATAGTCCGATATGGAGCAAAATAGTCGGCAAGATCGGGGCAGATTTCAGTCCATTATGAACCCGTTACCCCGTCGCGAATCAGGTGGCGCTTACGACCTCGATCGGTGCCAATATGGCCTGGTTGCGACCGGCATGTTTGGCCTTGTAGAGCGCCGCGTCTGCGGCGGAGAGCCAGGCCTCGCTCGACATGCGACCTGCGCCGACATTCGCGACGCCGAAGCTGGCGGTGACGTGGACCGGCGGGTCATTGGTAATTTCGAACCGCTCGATCGCCGCGCGTATGCGGTTTGCGACGATCAGCGCATCGGCCTCTTGGGTTTCGGGCAGCAACAAAGCGAATTCCTCGCCGCCAATCCGTCCGAACGCATCGCTGGGGCGGGACAGGCCTTTGCAGAGCGCCGACACTGCTTCGATCACGCGGTCGCCTGCCGGATGGCCATGGGCGTCATTGATCTGCTTGAAATGGTCGATGTCGAGCAGGATCAACGCGGCGGGGCGATCGTGACGGGTGAAGAGCGCGATCCGCTTGTCGAGTTGGGCGATGAAGGCGCGACGGGTCAGCGCACCGCTCAAGTGGTCGCGTTCGGCCAGCAGGCGCAATTCCATCTGTTCGACGACGATTGGGGCCAGGCCTTTGAGCACTTCCATCTGTTCAGCGGAAAAGTCGCGTGGGCGCGTGTCGATGGCGCAGAGCGACCCGAGATTATAGCCGTCGGGCGTGCGCAGGGGCACGCCGGCATAGCTGCGGATGCGCGGGCCGCCGGTGACCAGGGGATTGTCGCTGAAGCGGGGATCGGCCTGCGCATCGGGGATGATCAGCGGCTCGTCCTGCCGGATGGCATGATCGCAAAAGGCCATGGAGCGTGCGGTTTCGGCTATGTCCAGCCCGGTGATCGACTTGAACCATTGGCGATCAGTATCGACCAGCGATACCGCCGATATCGGGACATCGAACAATGTGCGCACAAGATCGGTAACCTTGTCGAAGGCGCCTTCCGCAGGCGTGTCCAAAATCCCATAGCGGCGCAGGGCCGCGATTCGGGCCGGTTCGTCGATCGTTATGGCACACGGCATTTTACGGCATCCGGTTATCAAACAAGGTCATGCCGGTTCGGGCACGAAAGGGAAATCCGGTGCGGCCTGGTCCATTCTCTGTGGCCGACCGATTAGGACAGATTGCGCCTCCCGCCTGAACAAAGGGTTAAGGGAGGCACGGCGCGGCCGCGTGGCGGACTTTGCTGTCGCCCCATATGCTTGCCCATACCCGCCAAGGCATTCAGGTCAGGCGGGATTATGGTCCTTCAGGAATGCGTCGAGCTTTTCCAGAAACTCCAGCCGATCGGCTTCGCGTGAGAAGTGATGATCGGCCAGCGGCTGTTCGACATAGAGATAGTCGCGGCCGTGGACCTTCCCGGCGGCTTTCAGCTTTTCAGCCATTTCGCGCGACTGGCGGACCTGAACGCGGCGGTCCTTCTTGCCGTGCATCAGCAAGATAGGCGTGGCGAACTGGTCGGCGAAGTGGATCGGCGACACGGCGGCGAAATCGGGTGCCTGTTCCTTCATCCAGTCCTTGCGCGTACCATGGTACAGGAAGCGTTGGTCATAGCGCATCATGGCGGCGAGGTCGGACACGCCGGCATAGGATACGGCACAGCGATATTTGGCGGGATCGCGCTGGGCCGCGCGCATGGCCGCATAGCCGCCATAGGATGCGCCGACCATGCAGACGCGCTTGGGGTCGGCAATACCCTGCTGCACCGCCCAATCGACCGCGTCGTTGAGGTCGTCCTGCATGGCAAGGCCCCACTGCCCCTCGCCCTTTACCGCGAAGGCTTTGCCATAGCCCGACGAGCCGCGATAATTGGGTTGCAGCACGGCATAGCCGCGCCAGGCGAGAAACTGCACCCACCAATCCCACGCCTCGGCATCGCGGGCAAAGGGGCCGCCATGGGGCATCAGGATAAACGGCAGGTTCTTCGCGTCCCGCCCGGCTGGAACCGTCAGCACAGCGGCAATCTCCAGCCCGTCGCGCGCTTTGTAGCGGATGGTCTTGACGGGCGCGAGGCGAGTCTTGGTGGTGAAGCGATCGCTCACCCTGGACAAGATACTCATGGCGCCTGCCGCCGTATCGTAATAATAATAGGCTCCCGGCTGATCGGGGGTGCCGACATGGACGACCATGCGCTGGCCGTCCCGGCTGGTGGAGATGATGCGCGCCCGCCGGTCGCCGACAGCCTTGTCGATATCCGCTTGAATCTTGGCCAGATTAGCGTCGAACCAATGAACCGCAGGCGCGTCGCTGGTGTAGCTGACCCCGGCAAGGCCCGTCCCGGCCGCATCCTCGGTTATCCCGCCAATATCAAAGCCTGGTGCGGAGAATATCTTGCGCCCCAGTTCGAGCGTGGCGAGGTCCAGTTCGTAAAGCGCATCGGTGCCTTCGCGATCATCGCTGGCGATCGCCTTGCCCGGATCAGCGGTGAACAGCAGCGGCACCACCAGCGATTCGTCGCGGCGGCGATCGGCCCGGTCCACGACGCGAAAATTTGCCCGCCCGTCGGGGCGGTAAAGCAGCTTGCCCGTGCGGGTGCTGTCATTATAGCCCACGCCCATGCGCACCGCGCCGGTGGCGTCGGCATACCAGTTGCGCACATGCTGGCGTGGCGCGACGACGCTGCGCATCTTGCCCGTGCTGACGTCAACCTCGTCGACCTTCGGCCAGAAGCCCGCGTCATTGTAAAAGATCGACGTCTGGTAGGAGAGAAGAACCCGTGATGTGCCATCGCGCGCGATCCAGATGACATCATCGGCATTTTGCGCGGCGGCGGACTTGGCGAGCACATTGATCTTGCTGCCATCCCGCTTCACGCTGGCGACGCGGCTGATATACCAGGGCATGCCTTGCATGTTGCTTTCTGCGCCGATGCCCGCGATCAGCCAGTCGTTATTGACCCATTGCCACCAGTTGAGATCATTGTCGCCCAGGGCCAGCGAGCGGATGCGGTTCGGACCTTCATGCACATCGGCAATCACCAGCAACTGTTCGCCGTTGACCGCGACACGGCTGGCGATGTGCAACCCGTCGGGCGACAAGGCGGGCCGTTCCATGAGGGGGAGGGCAGCGAAGTCCTTGATGGTCCAGGATTGCGCTGACGACTGTGCTGGCGCTTGGGCCGATGCCCCGGACGCGAAAAAGAGCGCGCTGCCCAGCAACGACGTGAAAACAGCCTTCATCGATTCCCCCCAGACAGATCGGCCCCGCCCCAGGGAATAGGGCGGGGCCGATGCGGCGTCATCTGCTTTTTTGGCGAATGATCAGGTGGTTGGGATGGTCCTATCCCCCATGCGCCAGCGCGGCGAGCAGCAGCAGGGCGACGATGTTGGTGATCTTGATCATCGGGTTGACCGCTGGCCCGGCGGTATCCTTGTAGGGATCACCTACCGTATCGCCGGTTACCGCTGCCTTATGGGCTTCGCTACCCTTGCCGCCATGATGGCCATCCTCGATATATTTCTTCGCATTGTCCCATGCGCCGCCGCCCGATGTCATCGACAGCGCGACGAACAGCCCCGAGACGATGACGCCCAGCAACAGCGCGCCGAGGGCCGCAAAGCCGTTCGACACGCCTGCAACCGCCGAGATGGCGAAATACACGACTATCGGGGCGAGCACCGGCAACAGGCTGGGGACGATCATTTCCTTGATTGCGGCCTTGGTCACCAGATCGACGGTGCGGGCATAATCGGGCTTGCTGGTGCCATCCATGATGCCCTTATTTTCGGCAAACTGCGCGCGGACATCCTTGACCACGTCGCCCGCCGCGCGGCCCACGGCGGTCATTCCCATCGCCCCGAACAGATAGGGCAGGAGTGCGCCCAGCAGCAGGCCGACGATGACATAGGGGTTGGAGAGGCTGAAATCGACCGGCGCGGTAAGGCCGAGCGCGCTGTTATAATATTTCAAATCCTCAGTATAGGCCCCGAACAGGACGAGCGCGGCCAGGCCCGCCGAGCCGATGGCATAGCCCTTCGTCACCGCCTTGGTCGTGTTACCGACCGCGTCCAAGGCGTCGGTCTTGACCCGGACGCTATCGTCGAGATGCGCCATTTCAGCGATGCCGCCCGCATTGTCCGTCACCGGGCCATAAGCGTCGAGCGCCACGACCATTCCCGCAAGCGCCAGCATGGCAGTGGCGGCGAAGGCGATGCCGATGAGGCCCGCCAGTTGATGCGCAACGATGATGCCGATGACGATCACCAACGTTGGCAATGCGGTGGATTCCAGGCTGATCGCCAGCCCCTGAATGACGTTGGTGCCATGGCCGGTTTCCGACGCCTTGGCGATGGAGCGGACCGGGCGATAATTGGTGCCGGTATAATATTCGGTGATGACGACGAGCAGCCCGGTGACGGCCAGGCCTACCATCATCGACCAGAACAGCGCCATGCCGGTATAGCCGCCCACGCCATCCAGGTCCGCGCCGAACACCGCGTTCATGTCGCCCAGCGTGCGCCAAGTGACATAATAGATGGCTGGGATGGAGAGCAGGGCGGTGGTCCAGAAGCCCTTGTAGAGCGCGCCCATGATCGACTGGCTGGAGCCCAGGCGCACCATATAGGTGCCGATGATTGAGGTGATGATGCATACGCCGCCGACGATCAGCGGCAAGGCCATCAGGTTGAGCAGCACGGCATTGTCGAGGCCGGTGACGAGCAGCGCGGTCAGCACCATGGTTGCGCCGATGGTGACGACGTAGGTTTCGAACAGGTCGGCGGCCATGCCTGCGCAATCGCCGACATTGTCGCCGACATTGTCGGCAATGACGGCAGGGTTGCGCGGGTCATCCTCCGGGATTCCGGCTTCGACTTTGCCGACGAGGTCCGCGCCGACATCGGCGGCCTTGGTAAAGATGCCGCCGCCCAGCCGCGCGAAGATGGAAATGAGCGATGCGCCGAACGCCAGCGCGACAAGGCTGTCGATGACGAGCCGGTCGTCGGGCGCGTAGCCCGATGGGCCGGTCAGATACCAGAAGAAGACGCTGATCGCGAGCAAAGCGAGGCCCGCCACCAGCATGCCGGTGATCGCGCCCGCGCGGAACGCGACCGTCAGCCCGCTCTGCAGTGTGCCGCGACAGGCTTCGGCGGTGCGCACATTGGCGCGAACGGAGATGTTCATGCCGATGAAGCCGGCTGCGCCCGACAGGATCGCGCCGATCAGGAAGGCGATGGCGGATGTGATCCCCAAAAACAGCAGGACCAGCGCGGCAACGACCACGCCGACGATGGCGATGGTGGTATATTGGCGGCCGAGATAGGCTCTTGCCCCCTCCTGAATTGCGCCCGCAATTTCCTGCATGATGGCGTTGCCCGCAGGTTGCCGCAGCACCTGTCGGCTGGTGAACAGGCCATAGAGAATGGCCAACAGGCCACATCCTATGGCGATATAGACGATCTGCATGCGTGTTCCTCTCCCCCTGTTATGGCTGTCATCGGCCGCTCCGCAGGGAATGACGGGCGAACGAAAGGCGCAGGGGCGGGCGGCCGGGCGGGTTGGATCCGGCATCGGTCACCGCGTCAATCAGCAGTGGGCACACGCACATAAGCGGTCCAAACGGGCTGAGAATAGGGTGAAAGGAAGCTACAGGTCAGGATACCGGCGTCAAGCGGCTTATGTGACATCCATCATCGTTGAAGCGAAGTTGCGAAAAGCGTAAGCTGGCTGCGAAACGATGACGGGGAATCATCATGGCGACAGCCTATGTGCCCTTTCCAACGCTGCGGGACGATCGCTTCTTCCTGATCATGGCGATCATCATGGCACTGACCAACATCGCTGGTTTTTCACTGCAGCTGGCTATGGGGCGATCCACCTTTGCTGCACCATGGACGGTCCATGCCCATGCGGTGATCTTTTTTGGCTGGACCTTTTTCTATGTTGTGCAGTCTGCACTGGTGGCAGGCGGATCAGTCGCCTTGCACCGCCGATTGGGCTGGATCGGTGCAGGCTGGGCGGCAGCCGTCGTGCTGGTGGGCGTTGCCACCACGGTCATGATGGTGCGGCGGGGCACGACCCCTTTTTTCTTTCAGCCCGTATTTTTCCTGTTCATGAATTGCCTGACGGCCTTGTTTTTCGGCGCGCTTGTGACAGCGGCGATCTGGTTGCGGCGGCGGAGCGATTGGCATCGCCGCCTGCTATTGTGCGCGATGGCGATGTTGACCGGGCCAGCTTTTGGCCGGTTGCTGCCGATGCCGTTGATGATCCCCTGGGCGGCGTGGGGCGTATTTCTGGCCATCATGCTGTTTCCGCTTGCCGGAATGATCGCGGACCAGCGTCGCCGAGGTCTCGTGCATCCCGCCTGGTGGTGGGGCACAGGCACGATGTTGGCGGTGCAGATGGCCATGGGCGCGCTGGCGTTCAGTGGGCCGGGGCTGGCACTCTATGACGTAGTCACGCGCGACACGCCCGGTGCAGCGCGGCCACCGCTGGAATTTCCGCCGTTTCCTGGACGCTGATCAGTCAGCCATGTTCCCAGCCGAGCCGGTCGGGTAGCGGCACGATGGTGCCGTCGATCATCAGGGTGAGCCCTGCGCCCGCGCTGACATGGCCGACCGGAATGGCCCGCACCGGGGGATGCTCGCCACGCGCCATCGTGAAAAGCAGTTCATAATCATCGCCCGCGCGCGCGGCGGCGATCTGAACCGCCGTGCTGGCCCCGCGCGCTTTTTCCAGCACGGCAGAAAGGGGGATATGGTCGATGGTGACCGCGACACCGCTGGCCTGCCCCATGCGCTGCGCATCGATCAGCAGGCCGTCCGACAGGTCCATCATGGCGCTGGCGTGGTGGGCGAGCAGCGTGCCTTCGGAAAGGCGCGGGCGCGGGCGGCGATAGGCATCGACCAGCGGGCCGGAAGCGGTGGGGTCGGTACGGGCGAGGTCGAGGCCGATGCCCGCATCGCCGACCGAGCCGGTGACGTAGAGGATATCGCCCGGCTGTGCACCGTTCCGGGTGGGGATTGGGCCGGTCGCTTGTCCGATTGCGGTGAGGCTGTAGCTGCGCGCGCTGGCGGTCGGCATGGCGACGGTATCGCCGCCGAGCAGTGGCATGGCGTAGCGGTCGAGCGCTTCGCCCAGCCCCGCGACGAAGGCCGC
>TARA_R110000787_G_scaffold100723_5_pt1 | contig 18315 bp, 13 predicted proteins | sample TARA_R110000787 | Tara Oceans TARA_R110000787 (sample SAMEA4397920) | marine metagenome | biome: Polar Biome; feature: [DCM] deep chlorophyll maximum layer (ENVO:01000326); material: water (ENVO:00002006), including particulate matter (ENVO:01000060) such as... | depth 35 m
CCAAAGGTCCCTGGAGGACCACCTGTATCTGATGGTCGTAATGACCTACGTCCTAGCCCTTAATACTTCATTGTGTAGGTTTTTTCTTTTTCTACTAAATAATTACGATGGGACCACAATTATTTAGATTTACACAGAACGACAGAGTTGGTTCACCTAATTTTGTAAAGGAAGGATTTGGAGCAACTCAAGTTATCGCGCGCTCAGGTGAAAGTAGAAAGAATGCAGCTCCTTATCTCGAACCAATAGGCTCATCAGGAAATATTAATGTTATAAAAGATTTTTCTTGGACTGAAACTCCATCAAAAGGTAGAATAGAAGTTCCAAGAATTACTTTAAAGGAAAATTATGTTAACTTTAATGCTCTCCTTCAAAATATTAGATATCTTCTCTCCAGCGCTGGAGATACAAAAGATGCTATAGTAGATCTTTTAAGTAATATAGATAAAACAACAGATCTACTTAATTCTACTGGTGTGGATACAGCTAAGAAAACATTAAAAACATTAACAGATCCAATTAAAAAGTTATCTGAATTTGAAGGAGTTGAAGATGTTAATCAATATCTGAGACCATATTATGGATTATATTCAATGACTCGAACAGGATTTAAATACACTATGCCATATTTTACAGCAGATCAATCTCATGTTTCAAATTCATGGGGCGAGATGGCTGATGCAGCAAAAGGTTTTGCAGGAGACGTCTTAGAATCTTTCGGAACTAGCCCTATAAAAACTACTATTCAATCTTTCGGACAAACCTTTCATACAGGAGCTTATATTGAGACTTCAAAATCTTACGCCTACGATCAAAATCCAACATCTAAACAATTTACATTTTATCTTCACAACACAACAAACTTTGATGATGTAGTGAGAAATTGGCATTTAGTGTTTATGTTAATCTATCAGAATCTTCCAAATAAGACAAGTAAAGTTCTTTTAGAACCACCTGTAATTTATGAGGTTGAGATTCCAGGAGTATATTATTCTCCCTTCTCTTATATTACCAATCTTCAAATTGAAAATGTAGGAGCAATTAGAGAGATGGAGCTTGATATAGCTATTGCCGAACAAGGCCAATCTTTATTTGAACCAACTAATAATAACCAAAATCCTATTCCTGAACAAATGAATCCAGAGGAATATAATATTTGGCAACAGAAAAGGGCATCTAATATAGGACGAACAGGAAGAGGCTCTCTAATACCAGCAGGCGGATCATCTAGTCCTCTTTCTACAAAAACCTCTAAAGTTAATACAATCATTCCAGATTCATATAAAATAACAATTAATGTAACATCTCTAGTCCCAGATTCTAAGAATCTTATGTTTCATACTCTTTGGAACAATAATTCAAAATCTAAAAGTATACATACAGCAACAAGAGGTGTAGATGGAAAAGTAGCTCTCACAAAGTTTGAGCGCGAACTTTACGAGAAGGTGCGCGAAAATCAAGGTCCGAAGGCAGCGCAGAATCGGTCCGATTTGTAATACAACTCATGAAAGAAGAATTAAACAAATACGTAAATGAGATTCCAGAGATAAGTAATCTTCCTGATACTGCATATGAAAATATATTCAAAGTGTATAAAGAAGATAATTTCTTTGCATTCAATATTTTAAAGACAGTTCAAATTCCAGCTAATCTTCATGAAAAGGTTTATGATATCATAATGATTACTGGAAAGACTTCTTGGACTAAATTAAGTTTTGATCAATATGGATCCATAAACTTATGGTGGTTGATTTGTTTGACGAACGGCATACTTAATCCTACATCACCTCCGGTAAATGGAATGATGCTAAAAATCATCCGTAAAGAGTTTGTTTCAAATATTCTGGATGAAATTAAATTGCAAGTAAATAATTCATAATGGCTCTACCTCCAGAAACAAAATTTGCCCCTCAAACTGAGCTAGATGAAAGTCTAACTCAGTTTAATAACGAGCGTTATGTGTTTGATGTGTTTCTTTTAAACGAACGATCTGCATACAGAATACCGGCGGCAGTTATTTCTGACTTAACTATTGTAGATGATATTAATTCTATCTTTCCGAGTGGTAGGATGGTTATACAAAATCATAACAACGCTCTAGAGAGTAGATATGAAATGAGTCGTCAGGAGATTACTGATGGAACGGCAACCTGGAGCAATTTCAATTTTAATACTACAGGTAAAGATCTCTTAGTAATTCAAATACGTCCTGCCTTTATGGGAGGTAAACACCAAACACATCTACCACCAGAGATTTGGAATATTAATTACATTTTTGAGATCTATGATACGGATGAAATTCATTCTATAGAAGATCAATTTACAAAGTATAAGATATTTCATTTAAGACATTATAGAGAGCAGATGTTAGATGAATTAAACATTACTTGGTCTACAGCTCAAATTGAGCGCGCTCAAACATATGATGAAGTTATTAAAAACGGAGCAGTTAATCCATCTTCTCTCTCAGATCTAGATAGAGGTATAAAAACAGGAACAGCTATTAAAGATCTTCTACAGATTGTATATAATTTCAATGTTAATTTTAGTGATGATTGGGATGCAGGAGCAGGCTCTGTGTTTTATTCTTCTCCTGCTTCTAGTCAGGCTATTGATGATTTAGAATATCTTTTAGATCTTCATGTAAGTGATACTACAATTAAAGATTATTGTATATTAAGATTAGAGAGAGATGATAAGTTTTCTCTACTCCCTATTCAAGAACATTTTTCAAGATGTAATAGTGGTAATAAAGAAAGGCAAGTTCCTGGTAATTTTACAATTGATATCTTTACAATGGGAGATAATATAGATGGTAATCTTCCAGGAAATTCATCTAATTTTTATACCAAGAGACTAAAAGCGAGAAAATCAAATGCTCTTAATTATGATGCTGCATTTACATCTGATAATTTTGTTGGTATGACTAATTTTAGCTTTCTAAATGTTTCTGTTGAAGATTCGATGCATGAGTTAGTTACAACTCCAGTTCATACATCAGAGATTGGAAATAAAACATTTACAATACGGATGAAAGATCATAATATTGGAAAGATTAGAAGTGATTTTCAAAAATCTTATATAGATAAAATGTTTGGAGATAAGCCACAAAATCTAATTCCCACTAACTCAATCAAAGAGAAAAATCGAGCTATTAGTAACGTATTTACATGTGATGCGCCGATTGCTAGAGAGAAGATTGGAGCTCCTTCTGTAATGTATAAAGCTCTTATGTATGGAACAGGTATTAATTTTACTCTTCAAGGATCTCTAGCTAGAAAAGCAGCTAGATTTGTTAGTATTATGAATCTAGGAACAGCTCCTGATACAGGCTTTCAAGATATACTTCAAGGAGAATGGTTTATTACAAGAATTGTACATTCCTTTATTGGTAATAAATACTATAACGATATTACAGCAGCTAAGCCTTACAGCTATAAAAAAATTAACTAATGAGTAGAAGTGTAGCTCCAGTAAAAACAGCTCTCCCAGATATTATTCATAATAATCTGGCGAATGATGTTGATTGTTTAAAAGAGATTACAAATCTCACGAAACTTGCAGAAGAATATGCAGACGAGCTTGAGATTGCATATAGATATAATGAAGTTCTAAATGATGCAGACCCTATTCAAGCTAAAGCTAAGTTTTTCGCAGAATTGAATGAAGGGATTACTGTGAATGGAAAGGTAATTTCTTTAGATGATCTGCATGATGAATTTGTTCTCTACTGGATTAAAAAATTCCGTCTATCTCATGAAGAAGTAAAGAAGAAGTTTTCTAAAATTTCAACAATCCTAGATGAAAATGATTACTTTAAAGATATATCTGATAGTATTGGATTACTAACTAGAGTGGAAGAGAGTATATGTGATTCAGATGTTCAATTTTATGATACTACATACTCAAATATTGAAATAAGTGAGCCATTCACTATTGGTATTTCGAATAATGATAAACTAGATTTTGAGACTCAACTAACTATAAAGGAGATGAGTTGGGCCGCAAATGGATTGTTTAGACAAAACATGTCTAAAATGATTCAAACAGCTGCTGTAGCGGATGTTGCTCACGGAGAGAATTTAGTAACTGATTATAAACATATTCAGAGAATGAAAGATATTTCAGATGAGCTGAATGGTATTGTTGCAGATACCTTAGGATCTCTCTATAGAATTCTAATTTATATCAGAGAATCGTTTGAGTTTAACAGACAAGTAACTCAAGAATTTGTTAACTTAAGTCAAATCGTGGAAGGTACGAAGATTAGAATTGATACTCTAGGAAAGAAAAGGGATACATTTCCTTCTCTACTTACAAACTCTCTTGTTTTATCTGTTTCTGGTCAACCGACCCGGTAAGAGCATCTAGAATCTGTTGGCGATTGCTTACAATAAAATCTGTGTTAACAAGTTCTGCATCAGTTTGTCCATCTGCAATCTTTTCTCTAGAGTCTATTTCCATCTGAGTCTTCTGAAGCGTAGTCTTATCCTTTTTATTTTGAAGAGCAATTTTATTCAGTTGAGTTAGAGCTGATGATCCGTTTTTCACCAAGCCTGCATAAGCTGCAACAAGCTCTGGGTCGAGAGATCCTTCGACAATATCTTTCAATTCATCAATCGTCTCTAGACAACGCTCCGTCAATCCCACGGACGCATCCATAATATATTTCTCTAAGTTCTCCTCTGTAACTTGTGGATCCTCTCTTGCAGTTTTCATTGCCTGTCCAAATGTAGGAACAGACTTAAGTTGATTTAAAAGATCTTCGTTTCCAAATTCGCTCATAAAATTATTTACTTAGAATAGTTGAAAAACAATGTCTGTGTGTTAATATTGTGTTATATGAAATTAAAAGAGCGATTTAAAAATTGGTGGAATGATTCAACGGAGTACACTTTGAATATGTCCTTTGGTGCTAGTATAGAAGAAGAAGATGAAGAAGATGGTCCTTGTTATCTAATGAATCCACCAATTGAATGTAAATGGGTGAAGACTCATAAAGATGCTGTACTTCCAAAGAGAAATCATGATGATCCTCTAGTAGGTGATACAGGATACGACCTAACTGCTGTTGAAGATGCAGTAGTTACTCATGATAAGCCTGCAGTTGTTGCAGTTGGTCTTAAACTAGCATTTGTAACACCGGGATTTTGGTTTCGAATTGAACCTCGTTCTGGTCTAGGCTTCAAACATGGTATTCAACCACATCTTGGTATTATTGATAATCCATATAGAGGAGATTGTGGAGTTAAACTCTATAAACTAGATGATGATCCATTTACATTTGATAAAGTTAAAGTTGAATTAACGAGAGAAGAGTCTAAAATTGAAATTAAGAAGGGAGATAAAATTGCACAAATCATATTTTATCCTCTTATCTCAGCAGAACAATACTGGACAACAGAAGTAGATGAAACAGAAAGAGGAGAAAAAGGCTTTGGATCATCCGATTAATTAAAAAATATGTTTGAAAATTTATGGACAGAGAAGTATCGACCACACACTCTAGAAGATATAATTCTTCCAGATGATATAAAAGATATCTTCAAGCAAGCAAAAGAGGTAGGAGCAATTCCAAATCTCTTATTCGTAAGTGTTCCTGGTACAGGAAAGACATCTCTCGCTAAAATTCTAGTGAATGATATCTTAGACTGTCAATACATGTACATTAATGCTAGTGACGAGAATGGCATTGATACTATCCGCACGAAGATTACAAACTTTTCCCAGACAATGAGTCTAGATGGAAAAATGAAGGTTATAATCCTTGATGAAGCTGATGGTATTACTCTCGATGGTCAGAACGCTCTCCGTAATACAATGGAGGAGCATGCTGATATTACTCGGTTTATCTTAACCGCAAATTATGACTACAAAATTATTAAAGCTCTTCGTTCTAGATGCGAATTGTATAGTTTTGCTCCAGAAATTGATAAAATTGTTGAACGTATTATTTATATCTTAGAACAAGAGAGTATTACATGGGAAGAAGAAGATGAAAAGACACTTAGATCGATTGTAAAACATAACTATCCAGATATTAGAAAGATTATTGGTATTGTGAGACAGAGCTCTACGACTGGAGCCTTCAAATACACGCTCAAATCCACTTCAAAATCGTTTCTAAAAGAGTTAACTACCAAGTGTATAAAGAGTCCTTTAAGTGTTAGACAGTATGCTATTAATAATGAAGAGGAATTCTCTGGAGACTATGCTCAATTATTGAGAGCATTCTTTAACTACGTAGATGAGACAATTAAATCTGAAGATGTAAGACAAAAAATCTTAATTACAATTTCAGATTATATCTATAAGAGTTCGTTTGTAATGGATCAAGAAATTAATTTCTATGCTTGCTGTTTAGAGATTAACGAAATTTTGAAATAGATTTCCATTCCGATTCACTCTTCGTTAAAACAAAGAATCCATCTCCGTATAGATCTGTAGGCTTGTGAAATTTTCCTCCTAGCTCATAGAGATGCCAAATTTCATGTCCTAAGACCTCAAACTCTGGCAAGAAATTACCAGAGATATCTTTTGCAAACTTATCATACATTACATATATATCAGCTGCCTTTTTATTTTCTAGATTAAACAGATCAGTAACCATTAACCCTCTTAAGTTTTTAGCCATATTATGAGGTATTACAAACTTTTTGACCATTAAATTGTAAAAATCTTGTTGACTCAGAACATGTATATTAAAATTTTGAGTAACTGTATAAAGTTTATACGGATGCTTTTTATTAGCTACAGGTTTAAAACCTTCTTTAGAGCTATCTGAAGTGCAAGATGTAATAATCATCACGCCCACTAAACAAATGGTGGCGATTATACTTCTCATCTTATTTTAAGTGCTTTACATATCCAACAGTCTGGTCTTTACCATCTGGAGTCGTAGGCTTTTTAGCGTTTGGCATCTTAACATTCTTATCATGAAGCTTTCTATCCTCTTCATCTGAATCTTCTGTAGAGAAAGAATTATTATCTTCAGCGTTAACTTCTACTTCTTCCGGCTGGATATTATCTCCATTAGGTCTCTTCATAGAATCTGGAGTTCCTGGAGATGTATTGTTTCCAATATCTATCTTCTCTATAATATCTTGAGGAACTGTAAAAATATCTCCGACAGCTCCTGGTGCAGTTTCATAAACAACATCAGCATACATATCAGATACATAATCTGTACCTTGACTAGGATGATGAGTTAGTGATGACTTGATAACACTAACTCTAAAATGCTTACCATCTTCCATAAGCTCACGGATTCGAGCGAGCTTCTCTGGTGATTGAGCCTTCCCCCATTCAGATGTAGCCCAATTCTCCTTGAATTTTACGAAGTCGCCTCCTAGCAAACTGCCAACCTGGTATCTCTTATATACATTTTCGTATAAAGCTTGAAATTTTGATTTATTGCGAGGTAGTCTCATTTCTTATTATTTACATAAATATTTATGAAATGTCATCTATTAATCTTAAGATTCTTCAAAATGGAGATAGCTCTTCCATAGATAAGAGGAATAGAAAGGGAGTAAAAAACACTTATGTTTATAAGGATTTAAAATTAGATCTTCAAATAGGATTTTTAAACACTAATGATATAGGTGATACAAATGATACTCTCATTGATATTGATACAATAAATGATATCGCAGCTATTCAACAATCTATTATCAATATTTTTAATACAATCCCCGGACAAAAGCTCCTAAATCCACATTTAGGAATAAATTTACTGAAATATTTGTTCGAACCTATTACAAACGAGACTGGAGAAGCAATAGCAGACACCATTTTAAACGGACTTCCGCGTCAAGAACCACGTATTATAATAGATGGAATTAAAGTTGTTGGATTCCCTGATGAACAAATATATGAAATAGAGTTTGCTATTGTCGTACCTCACTTAAATAATAATAGATTTCCGTTCAATGGAACAATGAACTCAGATGGATTTAAATTTATAAACTAATATGCCACATACAAATTTAACAGATTTTACGTTACCCGCAGATGGATATGCAACGTTTGATGCTGTCAGCCTTAAGCGCCTTATTATAGATCGCTTAAATGAGAATAGCCTCTTTACTGATCAGAATTTCGAAGGAAGTAATCTCTCTTCCTTAATTGATATCTTTGCCACAGCATATCATACGTTACTCTTTTATCTAAATCAATCAGCGACAGAAAGTTTATTCAATGAAGCTCAGTTATATGAGAATATGAACCGAATTGTTAAGGTTTTAGATTATAAGCCGGTGGGACCTCAATCAAGTATTCTTCCTTTTGCAGTTACTGCTTCTCTTAGCCTTTCTAAAAACACTTATACCATTCCTAGATATTCATTCATTAACGCAAATGGTGTTTTTTATTCTTTTAAACAGGATATTACATTTAGTAAAACAACAAGTGAGGAAGAAATTCTTTCAATTCTATCAAATAACAATCTACTCTATCAAGGAAAATTTGAAGAGTATTCACAACAAACTGCAATTGGAGAGAATTTTGAAACTTTAACTATTTTGCCTGGAGATGATATCTTAATCGATAACTTCAATATTTACGCTTATATTAAGCCTATTAAAACAGGAAAATGGGAAGAATGGTCTAGAACATCTTCATTATTTCTAGAAGCATCAGACGCTCAAAAATATGAAATACGTCATAATGAGAATAAGCGCTATGAAATCAAATTTGGAGATAATAATACAGGTAAGAAATTACAAGTAGGAGATATTATTGCAATTTATTATCTTAAAAGTGAAGGTATAGAAGGTGTAGTAGGTCCTGGAGCTCTAGATAATAATAGTCTCAACTTTCATAACACTGTAAAATTTATTGAAATTTTCGATCAAGTTAAGAAAATTAATACTACATATCTCACAATTGATCAGGCAGCACTACTCACTTTTAAGAACTCCTCTGGATCAACTGAATATCATGGAGGAGAAACAGTAGAGGATATTCGTGAAAGAGCTCCTAAAACGTTCTCATCTCAATTCCGTCTAATTAGTAAAGATGATTATGAGGGATTTATTCTGCAGAATTTCTCTAATATTATTCGCGATGTAGTTGTTGCTAATAATAGTGAATATACAAACGGACATGTTAAGTATTTGATTGAGGAATTAGGGTTAAATTCACCGACTGATAATGGAACTATTCTAAACAATCAAGTACTCTTTGCTGATGCTTGTGATTTTAATAACGTATACATATATGCTGTTCCAAAGATAGAGATTCAGGTTAGTACTAATGATTTGAGAGTAAACAACTTAAAGAACGCTCAAAAATCTGAGATTATTAATTCTATAAGAGAAGTAAAAACAGTAACAGCTGAAACACTTGTAGTTGATCCAGTTTATGTAGCAGTTAACCTAGGGATTACGCCTCAAACAACAACACTTTCACCAGATGTTATTAATGATATGAAAATTATCATTACTAGAGCACAAAATTCAAGATCTAGTTCTGATCAAATTAAAACAGAAGCATTCAATATTATTAATAACTACTTTAAGAATTCTATGCTAGGTCAAACAATTAGTATTACAGATCTAACAAACAAAATTTTAGATATTACCGGAGTTAAAGCTCTACAAACAAAATATGAAAATGAGAATATCTCGATTAATGGATTAAGTCTTTTAGTATGGAACCCAATTTATCAGGATAAAGATATTAAAGTGATTGCTAGTGATTTAAATCTTCCATTCTTTAAATTTCCCTACTTATTTAATGCTATAGAGTTTATTAATAAAATTGAAGTAGTAACTGAAATGACTACAGCCGATCTTAATGCTGAATTCTAATGTTTGATAATACTCTAAATATCCGATTCTCTGCAGAATGTGCTCTACCAATTGATATCTATGAAGTTGGAGGATTAGGTAAAGGATACACTAATAAGCTTAGTGAATTTACCTTCTTTCTAGAAAATCCTCAAGCTGTTACTAATCTTCCACTTAAGATTAGTAAATCTAATCTCCTTTGGGATTTTGGAGATGGAACAATCTCCAAAACTTTAACCGCAAAGCATGTCTATAATTATCCAGGTGAATATACTGTATCATTAGTAGCATATAATAGTGCAGGCGATCCCTTTCTCAGTACATTTACACAACAAATTTCTGTTACCAATTTCATAGACGATAAGCTATCTCTTTTGAGCGGAGGACCGTTTAATATTCCAGCTGGCACCGTAGGAACCGACAACAAAACTATCATTGTTCAAAGAACAAATAGCCTTCAATCAGCTCCTTCAGTTGAACAAACAGGAGGATATACTTTGAATCTTTATGCATCTGGATCTAGTTCAAATAAGTTAGATGTTGAAAATTTTAAAAATAATAAATGGTCTCATATTGATCAGACTTGGAGCTTCTATAGACAAGAGTATAATAATGATGGAACTATAAACAATATTCCGATTGATAATATTAAGACTACTAATAATGAAAATCTCTACTATAAGATTAAGCCTTCGATAGATTTAGATAGTAGTACAATTATAAAAGCTCTTTCAACAGATATAAATTCTGTATTTGTAGGAACATCTGGATCTGCCAATTTCTTTTACGCTGACGATACTCCTAAAAATCTTACATCAAAAGAAAGTCCGATATTTCTTTTTATATCTACAGATACAAAGAATTTTCCTCTACCAGAAGATAGTATTAAGAACTATAATGAGATTAATTCTATAAATGCTGAAAGGTTCGAACATCTTAAGCTTACAATTCCTGTAAAAGTAAGATTTAATCCAGCTAAAACTATACAATTAACAACAACTGGAATTTTAAATAGCCAAAACACATTTGCACTCTCTGGATTTAAGTATGTTGATAATGAGAGTGCGTTGTTTGTAAATCTAGGAGATGAGTTTAATAATACAACTGAAAATTACCCTCCTCTTACAGCGAATTCTGAAGCATTAAAAAGAATTAATGAGATTAATATTGTAAATATAAGCTTAATTAAGAGTGATGGAAGACCTTTAAGTGCGGAATTTTATCACGACAAGTCAGCAGGTATTAGAGATATTGCTGGTTCTTGGAGAGGATATTTTATTCCAAGAGAGCATGCTGATAATGTAACTCTAAGTGCTTCAGTTACTCTTGTTGATCCATTATTTTTCCCACATGATCTCACTCATAGCTTCATCTCTGCTCCATCAAGTAGTAAGGTGGTACTAGCTAATCTAAATCAAACATGGAATGCTAATGAAACAGTATCTGCTAATGATCTTTCAGAATCGCATATTATACCAAGTCATGGATTATACGGCTTTGCTGTAGTTCCTGTTTCTGATAATAGTATTTCAGACAATAGACGTCATATATGGGCTACAGATATAGATAAAGATCGTATATATAGATTTGATACTAATAGAGAGATTCTAAGTGCAATTGTACTTTCTGCTTTTCAGACAATTATTGAACCTCAATCAACTATATCTGCAATATTTGATTTTTCTGATACTGAACCATATGGGATTGCTAGTAATAAAGATAAAGATATTTGGGTTACACTTCATAAAGGTCTTTCAACTATTAAGATTGATAATGATTCTGGATATATCACTCAGATAATTCTACCAAGCATTCTGACTCCAGGACTTAGTGCAAATATCTTAAAGCCTTGGGCTGTCGATACAGATTCTGAAAATAATATCTGGGTGAGTTATGGAGCTACTCTATGCTGTTTCATTGAGAAGTTTGGAGATGATAGAACTAATATAACTAAATTTCAACTTACAGGGCATAAAATTCAAACGCCGGCTGGAGATAGATCTCCAATTCCAAAAGATCTCATTTGTGATAAAATGGATGATGTTTGGTTTATCACAAATAATTCCACCGGAAGAAAAGCGTTAACTACATTTTCATCTGATCCAGCTTATGTTACGAGAGTCCCTCTCACATCTGCTGGCCTAGCAGGAGATTTTCTTAGATATACTTTCAACGCCGGGCAATTAAGCTCTGTACAAGCGAATCAAATAATCGAATTTACATCATTTGATCCATTAACATATAATGGAGAGTATCTTGTTATAGAAAAGGAGAGCGAAGCGGAGCTTATTGTAAGACCTCATCCAGTAGTATTAAATCATCTCACTTTATGGGAATCAATCACTCCAGATCCAGGCACAGTAACGAATGTATACGATTCTGATCTCGCTTATAAAGTGAGAAAGGATGGAACAGAACTTTATGCTGTTTCAGGATTATATAAACCGAATTATATCACAATTGATATTAATCAGAATCTTTGGGTTGCTCATGATCTTAATTCTATCACTTTAATCACTAGTGGTGGAACTCTAAGCTCCACTTACATTGCAGGAGATCCATCATTACTAATTACTGATAATTTAGCAAACTCATTAAGTGCAATTTCACAAAATTTATCAGGCATTGCTGCTGACCTTGGAAATCATATTTGGGCTATTAATTCAATTGAGAATAAATTATACTTTGTTAATATAGATAATGGAAACATACGCTCTGCTAACATTACAAATACAGGAGTTTCAGGATTAAATACATTCCAATCTTATGGAGATTGGAACGGTCAGAATTGGTATAATAAATACACCTTAAATGAGATGTCGATTAATATTGTCGGCGATTCTACAATTGATGTTCTTCCTGTAACAGGTAGATATGGATTTTCAAAATTTAATGAAGATTTTGATATGGCTGAAATGTATAAAGATTTGAGATTTCAAGATTTTCTTAAGAACTATGAAAATCTGTTTGATAACTTTATCGGTCAAGCTGTTGGAGATGTTGATAGCAATCAGAATAGCTTAGGTAAACGAATTTTTGAACGTATCTCAAACTTTCCAAAAAATATCTCTGATGCAGATACATGCACTATTCAAGCTTTATATTCACTCTATCAGCAAGTAGGTGAGAAAATTGATAACTACAAATTTGTATTTCCATCAAATCTTAAAAGAGTTGTTGATTTTGTATCTATTCCACAAAGTAAGATTTGGGGCACACGAAGTAATTTCGAGCGTGATTTTGATTCTAGACAAACTACAAATTCAAATTATGCAAAAAATATTGGAGCTGAGTTAAATGTACTTTCATCAACTTTGACGGTTGGAGATAAAATTATTGCTAAGCAGATCTTCGACCGACAATACAGTTTAATTAATGTCTCATATGTCTCAGCTGGAGCTGCTTATAATTCTCATCCAGATTATGTAACTGTAGGAACAACTGCAGCTGGATTATCAACATACCCTCTCAGCTCTTATGATATTTCATGGAATTGGAATCTTGATAAAACAATCACTGGCGTAGATATAGCAAAATATTATGATTTTTACACCCATGTTTCTACTACATCTGATCTTCAATTAGAAGGAGTGATAGATTGGTCAAATAAATATACAACAATCATTGAAGATGATAATTCTGTGAATGAATGGGAAAGAACATTCGGTACAGTTGATGCTCTTATTGATATTGAATTACGACAAGGTTTAAATTTATTTGATACAGCCCTAACTCCCACAGTATCAACTTTACAATATGGAAGACATCCATACTGGCATAAAACTGATAATATAGGAGCAGTGAGTGCGACATATGGAATGAATCTCCTTTATACTGGGTATGAAGGAAATGCTCTTTGTGCAAGAAGAAGCTCTGATGGCGCTTTATCTGGATTTGGATATGATAGTGATGGATTATTTAACTCAGCTCAACTTTCAACATTCACTGGAACTGGAAGCGCATTTGTAAGGGCACTATTTGATCAAACAAATAGTAAAGATATGTTTCAGCTTACTGATGCTCTACAACCAATTATTATGGTTGATGGATTATCAATTATAGATACTGATGGAAATCCAGCTATGAGATTTACAGGAACTACATTTTTAAGTTCTAATATAAAAAATATCTTATACTTCCTCCCAAATTCTAATGATATCTCGTTTGCAAGTTGCAAAGCTCAATTTGATTCTGTAGGAACTGCAGCCTCTGCATCTCAGATAATTTATTCTGAATTTATTTATAATAATTTTACTATCAATCGTAACAATATTCTAATTGGTGCTTCCGCTAACAAACTATATCAAACATATTACATTGATAATTTATCCGAAGACGGCAGCCAGTCTCATCAACATCACGTAACTCAAAGTACAACTCCTATAACTCTTCTAACTAATATTTCAGATATTGCTTATGAGTTTGATCATACAGCTGGTGGTATAATTTATATTTCATCTGTTGTCGATGGATCATCTCTAGATATAACATCATCTCTAGCTGAAACAGATACCACATTAGGAGTTATATCAACAATACCAGTTATTGGTAAATCAAAAGATGGAAATGGATTCCATGGACTCCTAAGTGAACTAATTCTAATCAATAAATCTCTGATGCAGGAAGAAATAGAGATCTTGTCTGAATGAAGATCTTATAAATAATATTAGAAATGGCTATTTCAAATGTATCACAATTAAACGAGCCGCTATCATATATTGAATGGTTGAAGACAATCGGTTCAAAATTTGATAACGAATCTGATATATTCAGAGAATATAAAAAATACGTAAGTGAATGGTATACTGATAAAGAAGAGGTAAAATCAGATAATATCCTTCAGTCGCGTGATCTCTATGTAAATCTTCTCAAAGAAATTACTCTCAATTATAGTACTATAGATGAACAAAGATTTCTTTCTAATATTAATTTTAATAATAAACGAGATTTAGATATAGCTATTCCGTTTTTCGTTAAGAAAATAAAAGAGATAACGAAATACTTCGTTAAGAAAAGACATGAAATAAAATACGCTAAACAAAAAGCTAATCTAAAGGGTAGTGTTAAAGGTATTAAGATTATCCTCAAAAAGGTAATTACAGATCTCATCACAAATGATGATTTCACAACTCAATTTCCCACTGTAGATATACCAATAGCTGAAACACTCGCTGATAGCCTAGTTATTGAGATTGAAGATTTGTATGATGTATATGATCATTATTTTGATATTGATCCAAATATTCAAAAAGAATCTTATGTTAGTGAAGATGATCATCAACGATTAAAGTTATTTTCTTCAAATATTGAATCTATTGATCCTCTTGTCTTTATCGATCTAGATAAAGCTATTCAAAATCTGTTCAATAAATTTCCCACAGGATTAGCAACTGACGAAGGCTTTATACTTTTAACAGATGATAATCTTGAACTAGGTATTATATCAAGTGAAACAGATATAAATGATTTACCTAATTCTGAATTTATTGATCCTCTAGAAAAAACTGAAGCAAATTTAAATATTATAAATCAAGGAAAGTTAGTAAAGAAATTAATGTCAACCCGCTTTGACTATATTTCTACAAACGCAACAAATACACATTTTGTATCTGGTATATTATTTGAACCAACAGTACCATACTCTAATCCGCTCAATATTTTTAATTCTAGTAGAGCGGGAATCAGAAGTACAGTTAATCTCAAATCCATTAAAGAAATTGGAGGATTTTATACTCCTGATAAGATAGGAATTTTAAAATATACTAGTTTTAATTCAGTTTATGATATTGATTCTAGAAAATTAGATTCAAATACTATCTATATTTTTCCAAATCCTGAACAGCTTGGAGCAGGTCGGGGCAACTCTCTTACAGATAATGATTCTCCTATATTCCATAATGAAAATGTAAAAGCTTTTAAAGCAGATATAGGAAACGAACAAGCTCATGGAACAATTGTTGATGATGAAAGAGTTGCAAAGCACTATTCTTACCAATCTAGAGAAGAGACTCAAGATAGACAAGTAGAAGGTATTAGTAGAGTAGATGATTCTATTGATTTTTGGACAGGAGATGTTAAAACTATATGGAACAATGCAGATATATACCCTCTTCTACCTTTAGAAGTTCCTGATACATCAGGCCGCTTAGAAGATCTTCATATTACAGATCATTCTATTCAGACTTGGCATACAGATATCTTTGGTAATGAGTTTGCTCTATTTAAGAAGATCAATAAAACTAGAACTACAATAAATCAAACTGATAATGATCTAGTTCTAACAAATTCATCTAACGCGGTTAATTCTGAGTATCCAAATATTACGCAGTTTCAAACGCCTAATACAAAATATTATGATTTCATTGAAGATGATAAAACTACAGAATATGAATCTGTAGTTGATATTCTGTCTGCAACTGATCGAACAATTTATGAAAGTATTGAAGATGTACAAGGAAAACTTATTATTAGAGATGTTTATTCATCATTAATATCGCCTGCTTCTGCAGCTCTAAGTGCTGTCTTTATCAAATATGAAAATGACGAAGTCATTAAAAATGAGTTAAACAATAATATTAAGAATTTTAATATTTACAGAGATGTAATTGTAATTGAAACTCCTACATATCATATTTTTGAGAAATATACCTATAACTTCGAAACAAGAAAATTCAATACAGTTGTTTCAAACAAAGTGTATATTGAAAAGACACAACCAGCATTTGAAAAATTTGCAGACTCTTGGTATATAGAACGAGATAATAAGCTCATTATATGTAAGACCACTATTCATCCGTATATCAGTGGAAGTACTTATAAAGCTGTCTACCCAACTATATACGTTCTCGATCTTAAGACTTTTGATTTTAAAACAATCCACTCACTTCAGACAATGACTTCTGGAGCAACAGAATTAAATGCTTCTAGCGATCTAAGAACTGGTTGGGCAATTCTTTCATCGAAAGGCTATAGTCTTATTGATTCTGGATTGGAGATTGGATTAACTAATTTTGATAAACCTTTAATTAGTCTCAATCAAGATACAAACGTTTTCACTTACAATTGCATTGCAACAGATTATTGTTCGCAAAAGTATTTTGTAAATTTTTATTACGATTTATTTCAAGATGTATTAACTATAAATCAGCTTCATTTAATTAAGCCAGATTTTCCTTCCATATTCAATGGAAGTTTTACAGATTATCACATACTTTCATCATTTCTTCATAAACATATAGATCTTAGAAGTAGTGATTTTAATATTAAAGATGAATATGATGAAACTGGTTATCATGGATTAGAGCCACCTTACACTCTCTCTGGATGGGATATATGGGGTAACATTAATGATGAAACACTTAAATTAGGTGTTAGTACGAATGATGTAGATAATAAAGAGTCACTTTATCAATATGCGTACAACACAAGCTATATAGTTTATTCATCTGCGTGTGAGGTTAATAAAGCAGTCCAAGATGTCGGATCCGCCGATGAAGATTTAATAATTTGTTTTGATTTTGCTTTATATACCAATACAGCAGGAATGACTGCAACTGGATTTCAAATAATTGATGTGTGTGAATCTTGCATTGTAAGTGAAGATGGGTTCAATATATTGATTGAGAATGGAGATATCTTACAATTTGATGAGCCTTGAAGCCTAATTGTTACTATTTGACTAAATAATTTAAGCATATATGGCAAAGATTTCTCAATTATCGCAGTTAACTAGTGACGAATTGGATTCATTACCGAATAGAGTAATGATTCCAGTCAATGTACCTACTAATGGCGAGCCAAATGGCGCGCTAGTAACAAGAACAGTATCAGCATTTCAAGTTATTAATGCTGTACTCTCTGCAGGTGTTGTTCATAATATTATAGCAAACAATTCACTATCGTCAAGAAATTCTGTCTTTAGTAATAAGCTATATATTAATGATTCATCACCGATTGGTGAGCATAAATTAGAAATAGGAGCTAATATAGGATCTCTACATTATATGCTCAGTGCTAAAAGTTCTAATGAAAATAATAAAACATTTTTATGGGATTACGCCCAAAACAGTACCGGTTATGGTGGTTATAAGCGTATAACATCTCATGTCGGTCGCGGAGCAGTGTTTGAATCTGAAACAGCAAATGGTAATATGTCGATGTTCCATTTTAACTCTACAACATATAATGCTATGTTTTTCAGAGCAGTTGTACCTACGGGATTAGAATATTTTAACGCTACTGGAACAACTTTAGTCAGTATATTATCTTCACCTATCATGCCGCTCGGAGCAATGACAATTGGACAAACTGGTGGAGCAGCAGGAGCCGCTGTAGCATTAACAGTTGGTGGTTCAATATCAGCTGGTGAGTCAGTATATGCAGGTGGGACTATCGAGACCGAAGGAACTGGAAACAGTACTCAGTGGAATAATTCAAAGACTATTTTAGCTGCAAACAGCGCCGCTTGGGATATAGTAAAGAATGCTGGTAATGATAAAGAAGTAATTTTTAATAATTCTGATAC
>TARA_R110000787_G_scaffold8444_6_pt1 | contig 18311 bp, 19 predicted proteins | sample TARA_R110000787 | Tara Oceans TARA_R110000787 (sample SAMEA4397920) | marine metagenome | biome: Polar Biome; feature: [DCM] deep chlorophyll maximum layer (ENVO:01000326); material: water (ENVO:00002006), including particulate matter (ENVO:01000060) such as... | depth 35 m
CCCGATTGTCGACATCGCCTCCTGGATCCCGGTCTTCACGCCCTTCCTGCTGATCCTGCGCATGCCGCACAATCCGCCGCTCTGGGAGGTCATCGCCCAGATGGGCATCATGGCCCTCACCGCCCTCGCCATTCTCTGGTTCGCCACCAAGATCTACCGTGCAGGCGCCGTCCACGGCGCCGGCATCGGCGACCTCGGCGGCGTCTTCAAACGCATGCTCGGCCGCAAGGGCTAAGCACCAGGGGGGGCGTGCCCCGCGTGGCCAGAGCTAGACCACCCGAAAGAACCGCAGCGGCTTTGTTGCCTCGCGCCGGATTACGCCTTTGGCTTCCTGGTCCAGCTGGGCCGCCTTCATCCACCACCCGGCTTTTTCGCCATTCGGGAACAGGTCCTGCGGCAGAAGGGGCAACAGCCGCTGCTTGGCTTCAGCGGCCGTCAGGCCCGGTGACTGTGCCGGCAGTACCTGCAGCAGTGCGTCCTTCATGGCGCTGAACTTCGCTCTGTCGACTCTCCGGACCTGTCCTGGCGACGTGAAGTTCTCAATCTCGATCCTGTCATCTGTCCGTGTCACTGGAGGGGGCTCCTGCCGAGAGCTGACTTTGGCGCTTTGAATCCCATGGTGGCCCACGCCGCCATCAGCTTCCACATGAAGCTTAGTGTGTGCCTGTGCGGGCTTGGTATGTCGTCATTGAACGGGCGGTCGCCCGTCATTGTGCGTTGCTCGATGGAGGGACGCTCAGCGGGATCGAGCCGGTTGGCATAGACAGACAGCCAGTGACCTGAGTCGAACTCAAGAAACATAGCCGCGTTGCAGCATGTCGCCACGACGCGCCGCGTCTTGCTATCGCCAGTCAGGCGATGCTCGCGCAGAATTGCATCGCCTCTGGTGCACCGGACGCGATCCTTTCGCTGTATGACGAAGTGTGTTGCGCCATCATCCTCCGTCATCGGAGGCGCGTTCATGCGGTCGCCCAGGACCTCGGCCGCCTCGCGGCAGCTATCGCAATAACAGCCGACCGTCATGATGGGGGCACCGATCAGTTCCAGCGCGGCGCTTCCGCACACGCAGGTTGCAACGACTGTCCGATGACCTGTGCCTGCCATTCCGCTTTCCTTTCGCACTTGATGTATTCCATGCCCGGAGATATATCACTTAAACGATATATGCTGTAAAGGTGATATATGCTGGACACAACATTCGCAGCCCTTGCCGATCCGACACGTCGGAGCATTCTGGGACTGCTGGCCGAACGCGAACGATCCGTCGGCGAAGTGGTGGACCAGTTCGCCATTGCGCAATCGGCCATCTCACGCCATCTGAGCGTGCTGGAGAGTGCCCGTCTGATCGCGCGCCGCCGCGAGGGGCAGCGCCGCATTTGCACACTGCGCCCTGAAGCACTCTCCGAAGTCGATGACTGGATCCAGCTTTATCGTGAGCAGTGGCAACAGGCCCTGTCCCGGCTGGACCGCACCGTCGCGAGAAAGCCGCAACCATGAGTGGGCCAGTCGCAGGCATGCCAAAGGCAGACCGGCAGTCGGTTGAGCAATTTATAGATGCTGCGCCGGAAGACGTGTTCTCAGCCTGGATCAGGCCGGATATGCTGGAAAAATGGTGGGGGCCTGATGGCTTTAAGACCCGCGTGCTCGAAATCAACGCCGTCGAGGGCGGGCGGTTCGTCTTCGAGATGACCGCCCCCGACGGATCAAGCTGCAACATGACCGGTCGTTACAGGACGATCAACCCGCCCGGCCTTCTGGTGTTTGAGGTAATCGATCACTGCAATATCGGCCTGCCGGACCATGTGCAGCCGCAATTGCTGCCGTCGCGCGTTACCGTGAGGATCACGCCATATGGCACGGCCGCGCGCGTGAGCGTGACTCACGCCCTGCTGGGACCAGGCTATGAATGGCTGGCCCTGACCAGCTGGACGAGCGTCCTCGCCCGGCTGGAAGCCAGCTGCGGACCGCGCGGCTGATCATCACCCGCCAAAGAAAAAGCCCCGCCAGATCGCTCTGGCGGGGCTTTTTTCAAGTCGCGAGACGCAAACGTCTACACGATGCCTTCGCGCTGGGCGCGTTTACGGGCCAGCTTGCGCGCACGACGCACGGCTTCGGCGCGCTGGCGGGCCTTTTTCTCGGATGGCTTTTCGAAAGCCTGACGGGCTTTCATTTCGCGGAAGAGGCCTTCGCGCTGCATCTTTTTCTTCAGTGCGCGCAGGGCCTGCTCGACATTGTTATCGCGGACGACGATCTGTACGATGGGTCTTCTCCATTGGGTTAGGGGCGTCGCCCCGACGAATTTTTGTGGCCTGTTCAGCCGTGAAGGGGGCCTATATCACGCAAGAAGCGATTTGGCCAAGCCCCTTAAATGATGCAAAGATGTATTATGACACATACGCCGACCGATGTCTTGCGTTCCAGGTGGCTGGACGCGCTCTTGCCCCACATCGCCTTTGATGGCTGGACCGATGCCGCCGCAGCGCTCGCGGCGCGCGAGGCCGGGCTCAGCGCGGGTGAACAGGCCCTCGCCGCCCCTCACGGCGTGATCGACCTGATCGAGGCCTTTTTTGCCGCCGCAGAGGCCGAAGCAGTCGCTGCGCTCGCCGCGCAGGACCTTTCGGCCCTCCGGGTGCCGGACAAGGTCAAACGCGGCGTGCTGGCCTGGCTGGCGGCGCTGGAGCCGAATCGCGAGGCGGTCCGGCGTGCAGCGGCCCGCGGCTTCCTGCCCTGGGGCGCAGGGCCGGCTGTCCAGCGCACCTGGTCGGTTGCCGACATGGTGTGGACAGCCGCAGGCGACACTGCGACCGATTACAACCGCTATTCCAAGCGCGGCCTGCTCGCCGCCACGATTCCCGGCATCGTCATGTACTGGCTGGACGGGCCCACCCCGGATGATCTCGACGCCTATATTTCCCGGCGGCTGCGGCAGGCCTCCGGCGCAGGCAGAACGGCCGGAAAAGTGGTGTCGCCCGTGCTCGATGCGCTCAAGGCAGTCCGGCGCGGCGCAAAACCGTCCGAACGCGGACAGGGGCAATGATTTGAAGGGGGAAGGTGTCGGGCGAAAGTTGATCAAGCGCCCCAGGGGGCTGGGGGGGCTGATGGGTCCGGGGTGCTTGGTATACACCTCCGCCCGACACCTAGAAGATGGCGGGCGCCGGTGTTCCACGCAAGGCCAAAAAGCGGCAATTTCGCCCCATTTCAATTACAATGCGTTTAGGCGACTACAGATTTGCCCACTCGCTCCACACGCGAACAAAAAAGGATGACATGAGCGATACATTTTCGCGCAAGATCGCGCCGGATCCGAAGGTGGCTTTCCAGAAAGCCGAGATGCAGCCGATCCTCGATGTCTATGGCCGGCTCGTGGTGGCGGGCGAAGCGCGCGACTATGCCATCGGCATGGAACGGGATGTCGCCATCTTCGCCATCTTCCGGCGCCATGCGGAAAACCCGACCTGGCGTATCGAAAAGGAACCGGCGCTCGCCAACCGCCAGGGCCAGTATGCCGTGTATGGGTCGGCGGGCCAGATCCTGCGCCGGGGCCGCGAACTCAAACAGGTTCTGCGCGTTTTCGACACCCGTCGTTTCACAGTGATTAAATAGACCCGCTCAATTCACGCCAATTGGTTAACCCCCTGTTAACCAAAAAATTCTTGCGCGCTGTTCTGGAACATATTAGGAACAAGAGAACAGAACGGAGCAGGAACATGGGTATTGCAGTCAGCTTTCGGGGACGGTCAGGCAAGGCCTGGGAATTCAATCGCATGGCGCCGGACGGGCCATGGGCGCGCTGCCCCGGCGTGGCTATCTTCGCCGCCCCGGATGCCTATGGATGGCGCCTCATCCGGGTGATTGAACTGACGGGACGCCCGCACGACCTCCAGCCCATCTGGGCCCTGGCAGAGGCCGAGCGTTACGGCGCGAACGCCGTCTTCCTCGCCCACGAATTCGACGGCGCGGCGCGCAAGCTGATGGTGAACGATATTGAAGAAGGCTTCAGCACCGTCTGCTTCACCGACCATTCCCGCCGGATCGCGGCTTAAACCCTAATCACCTTTGCCTGGCCGGTTCAGGGCGGCCTGTGCATCGGCTGTCTCGGCCAGTCGGGTCAGCTCGATAAACTCGGCGCGATAGCCGAACTCATCCTTGCCCTTGGCGCCCGCCCCCAGCGTTCGGATTGCCTCCCAGCCGAAACCGGTGCCAAGGGCCTCTCCCCCCTTCAGCATTTCGCCAAAGCCTGCGACGGCCGTGGCAAAGCGTGCCCATTCAGGTGCCTCGTCCACGCTGGCGACACGGTCCTTTTCGGTCAGGGGATAGGTCAGCAGTTTCGACGTGTCGGCGCCCGGCGCCTTGTAGCGCAGCTTCACGAAGGCATATTCGCCCTGTGTGCTGCCGGCTTTGGCCGCCTCGCCATAGCGCAGCGGATCGATCTGCGCCGCGTCCGAACCGGTCGGTGTGACCTCATAGATCGCTGTCACGCTGGTGCCTGCGCCAATGTCGCCGGCATCCACCTTGTCATTGTTGAAGTCGGCGCGCTCCAGCATCCGCGTCTCGTAGCCGATCAGGCGGTATTCGGCGATGCGGGCCGGATTGAATTCGACCTGGATCTTCACGTCATCCGCAATCGGGAAAATATTGCCCGACAGGTCATCGGCCAGCACTTTTCGCGCCTCGCTCAGCGTGTCGATATAGGCCGCCGTGCCATTCCCGGTCTGGGCAATCTTCTGCATCATCGCATCATTGTAATTGCCGCGTCCAAAACCCAGCACGGACAGGTAGATGCCGGTTTCCCGCTTGCGCGAGACGAAATCCTCCAGCTGTTCCGGGTCGGAAATGCCGACATTGAAATCGCCATCGGTCAGCAGCATCACGCGATTGACCGCGTCTTTCTTCAGTTCCTGTTCGGCCAGGGCATAGGCCAGGCGAAGGCCCTCACCGCCGGCCGTCGACCCGCCGGCCTGCAGGTCTTCCAGCGCGGCCACGATCTTGCGCTTGTCGCTCACCGGCGTCGGCGCCAGGATTTCCCCTGCCGCGCCCGCGTAAACAACGATTGCCACCGTATCGGTCGGCGCCATCTCTTCCAGCATCAGCCTGATCGCCTGCTTGGCCAGCGGCAGCTTGTCCTCGGAAAACATGGACCCTGACACATCCACCAGCAGCGTCAGGTTGATCGGCGGGCGGGCCTCGCGATCAATGTCGCGCCCCTGAATGCCGATCTGGATGAGGTCGCGCCCCGCATTGAAGGGCGACGGCATCATGGTCACCTGCGTTGCAAACGGGTCGCTGCCCGCCTCGGGCTGTGGATAGGCATAGTCGAAATAATTGATCAGTTCCTCGATCCGCACGGCATCCTTTGGCGGCAGGCTGCCGCTCTTCAGGAACCGGCGCACGTTCGCATAGGCGGCCGTGTCGACATCAATCGAGAAGGTCGAGACCGGCTCTTCACTGGTCAGCCTGACCGGGTTGGCGTCGACATCCTCGTATTCGTCCCGGAATTCCGGTTCGGGCTGAACCTGCTGTATCGGCATGCTGCGCACCATGGGCCCGCCCGCAGCGCGCCCTGTCACGATGACACTGCTCATCTCGGCTGCAGGCGCGGGGGGCGGCGGTGGCGGTGGCGGCGCTGGCGGTGCAGCAGGCGTCTCTGCCACGACGTTTCCGTCTGCCGCGCCACTGTCTGTTGTACATCCAGCCAGCAGGGCTGTTGCGGCCACGCTGGCCAGTATCAATCCGCGAAGTCTCATGGTCGTCCCTCCATCATGCGTCCTTGCCGTCAGAATGGCGCAGCGGAGGTGGCGGGAATAGGGCAGACTTCGGATTGTTTGGAGATTTCTTCAGATTATTCCGACCGGTCAACCTGCGCGCCATACCAGTCCTCGACATCCTGTTGGAGAATATCGAGCGGTCGTGGCCCCCCTGCCAGGATGACTTCGTGAAAGGCTGCCCGGTCGAATTTCGGGCCAAGCACGCGCTCGGCCCGTTCGCGCAGGTCGAGGATACGCTGGCGCCCGACCCAATAGGCCGCTGCCTGTCCGGGCCAGACGGTATAGCGGTCAACCTCCTGCGTCATGGACGTTGCCGGCTGGCCGGTGACCTGCGTCATGTAGTCCACCGCCTGCTGGCGGCTCCACCGCATGCGGTGTATCCCGGTATCGGCCACCAGCCGCGCTGCACGGAACAGCATGGATTGCAGATAGCCGATCCGCCCCAGCGGATCATCCTCATACAGACCCATGTCATCCGCCAGCGTCTCGGCGTACACGCCCCAGCCTTCGCCATAGGCCACATTCCAGATCATCTGCCGGGCCAGCGGCAGGTTCGCCCGCTCGGCGGCGACAGCGCTTTCCAGGTGATGGCCGGGCACGGTCTCATGGTAGACTAGCGTCGCGAGCGCAAAGTCCGGCCAGTCAGCCATATTGGCCAGGTTGATCTCGAACAGGCCGGGCGCAGACCCGTTGGCGGGCGCGGCGCTGTAGAAGGCCGCCGGCGATGCGCTCTCCAGGAAATCGGGCACATCCCGGATTGCCACCCGTGTTTTCGGCAGGGACGGGATCTCGCCAGCAAGATCGGCTTCCGCTTTCGTTTCCAGCTGGCGCAGGCGGTCCAGCAGGGCGGCGCGGCCCTCGTCACTGTCCTCGTAGATTTGCTCCGGCATCGCCGCCAGGGCCTGCAGGCGCTCGGCGACGGTGCCCTCGACAAAGCCGGCCTCTGTCAGTGCGGCATTCAGCTCATCGGTCAGCGCCACGACTTCGCGCTGGCCCAGCGCGTGCAGCTCGACCGCGTTGATGCCATCATGGGTAAAGGCGATGAGCGCCGCATCGTAATAGGCGTTGCCGCCGGGTAGTTGCCACACGCCCGGATCGGACGGCGCCCTTGCAGACAGGGCAATCAGGTCGTCGGCAAAACGGGCATAGGCGGGCAGGATGCCGGTCTCGACCAGTTGCCGTGCCCGCGCCGCCAGTTTTGTGCGTTCATCCTCGGTCAGGTCTTCCGGGCCGCCCAGCAGGCTGTCGAGCGTGACCACAAGGATATGATCCTCCGCTTTTCCGGCGCCCATTTCCGTGGCCAGAACGGCCATGCGCCGCAGGACGAAGTCCGGGGGAATGACACCGGATGCAGCGTCCGCATTCAGCCTGCGGCGTTCATCATCAATTGCGTCCGGCAGCGCGCTCAGGCGCAGAACGTAATTGCGCGCATCCTGCGCTGTCAGCACGGGGTGCGAGCGCGTCATCAGCTCCGGCACGTCGATATAGGCGCCGCGCATATGGTCGGCGACATAGGGATAGGCCACGCCCAGACCGGTCTGACCATGCCCGGCCACGAACAGGCTCTCGGCGGTCTCGTACGCCTTGATCAGGGTTTCCAGATGGCGCGCCTGCGCGCTGCCCCGTGCCGGCTTGGGCGCCTCAGCCAGTGCCTGCAGCATTTCCAGCCGCGTGACGCGGACCCGCTCATAGGCCGCCTGCGACCTGTCGGTCAGGTAGCGGTTGAATTCATATCCCACGGCCTTTTCGGTCAGGCCCAGCCGCGTCGCCATTTCCGGATCGCGGGCCAGTTCCGTCTGCGCCAGCGTGGTCATCAGCTGGTCCACCTGGCGGGCGATCCGGCGCGGCGTTCCGGCATCATCCACGGACGGCGAACAGGCGGTCACCCACAGGGCCAGAGACAGGCCCGAAAGCCCGGCTTTCACCCACGAATCGGATCGGATCAGCGCTTTGACCAACATGACTTTTTTTTTACCTTGTCTTCGCTGTAGTTCATGCTGGTTCGGGTGTTGTGGCCAGCCTCTATTTCCGGTAACGCTCCGCGCAACAATTCAGGAGCTCCCACGTGAACACCACACAGCAAACTGGTGGCCAGTCGCCGCTGACAGGCCAGGTCCTCTTTTATCAGCAGCCCCAGCCCTTGTCGCCGGAAGATCATGGCGGCCTCGGCGTCAAGCAGATTCCGGAACCTTTCGGCTTCCTGCGCCAGGCGCACGCCGTGCCCGTCACGGTGACCGAATTCGGTCTCGCGGCCTCGTCCTACCCGATCATTTTCGTCGGCAATGACCGCACGCCCGTCGCCGTCATGGGTGTCCGCCAGGGCCAGAACCTGTTCGTCGACGAGCAGGGCCGCGTCGGTGAGGACCATTATGTACCGGCTTTCGTGCGCCGCTATCCGTTCGTGTTCGCGGCCGACGACGCCTCCGACCGCCTTGTCCTGTGTGTAGACCGCGCTGCGCCCATGGTCTCGAACCAGCCGGAAGTGCCCTTCTTCGAAAATGGCCAGCCCTCCAAGTTCACCAACGATGCCATCGAATTCTGCAAGGAATTCGAACGCCAGCGCCGCGCCACGGCTGATTTCGTCAAGATGCTGGTGGAGCTCGACCTGATGGAACAGAAAACCGTCGCCTTCCAGCCGCGCGACAATCAGGGCAACCCGGTCGGCGACCAGCAGAAGATTGCCGACTATTACGCCATTTCCGAAGAGCGCCTGAACGCCCTTCCGGAGGCCAAGTATCTTGAGCTGCGCAACAATGGCGCCGTCGGGGCCTGCTATGCCCACCTCGTCTCGCTGCTCAACTGGCCGAAAGTCATCCAGCGCGCGGTTCGCCTCTCGCCGCCGGCACCGCTGAACGCCTGATCCGTTCAGATGAACAGTTTAAAGGGCGGCTCCTCGCGGGGCCGCCCTTTTTCCTTGTGGTGCAGGCCGCTCGCAGCGCGTTCACGAATGAGCGAGGTACTTCATTCCTGCGCCATTCGCAGGCATATGGTCGGCTGTCCCGATGAAAGCCTCCTGATGATCCGTCTTATTGCCAGCCTGTTTATGACCGTTTTGCTCGGCGCGCTTGCGCCTGCCGCTGCTGCGCCTGTCGATGGCGGCCATGCCCGCGTCGAGCTGATTGCCGAGCGCAGCGCCGTCATGCCGGGCGAGACCATCATGGCCGCCCTGAAAATGGACATGGACCCGGGCTGGCATGTCTATTGGCGCAATGCCGGCGATGCCGGCCTGCCGCCGCAGCTCATCCATCGCGGCACCAGCACCATACCCGGCGGCGCCATTGGCGACTTCATCTGGCCCATCCCGCACCTCCTGCCCGTGGTCGAGGGTGAGATCATGGACTATGGCTACAGCGACCAGGTTATCCTGCCATTCCGGCTGATGATTCCGGCTGACGCCTCCGGCCAGCTCCGGCTGGATGTCCTGGCTGACTACCTGATCTGCGAAGACATCTGCATTCCCGAATCCGCCGAGGTCTCCCTCACGCTCGATGTCGGCGAACCGGTACCAAACCCAATGCACGGCACGATGATTTCCGACTGGATCGCCAGGGCGCCCACCGCCTTTGCAGGCGAAGCCCGCCTCGACACATCGGCCACGCCCTGGAAACTCAGCCTGCGCGCACCAGGCCTCACCCGCGATGCTGCGCTGCGCTTCTTCCCCTTCGCCCACGAAATCAGCCACCCGGCCGATCAGCCCGCCAGTTTCGGCGCGGATGGCGCAACCCTCTCCCTCGCACCGGCCAGCCCCGGCATGCCCGACGGCCCGCTTGAAGGCGTGCTTGTCATCGAACAGCCCGGCGGCACACGCACAGGCTACGAACTGTCCGCCGCCCAGGGCGCGGTTTTCGACAATACAGCTGGCCTCGCTGCCAGCCGCTCCGGCGCATCCGGGGCAGGGAGCGGCGCCGCAGGTCTGCTGACGCTCGCCTTCTTCGCGCTGATCGGCGGCCTCATCCTCAACCTCATGCCATGCGTCCTGCCTGTCCTCTCGATCAAGGCCATGGGCATGGTCTCGGCTGCCGCCAGCGGCCATGCCAGCCAACTGCGCAGCCACGGCCTCTGGTACACGGGCGGCGTGCTCGTCTCCTTCGCTGTCCTCGCGGGCGCCATCATCGCGGTGCGCGCAGCAACCGGTTCGGCCACGCTGGGATTCCAGCTCCAGAATGCGCCGACCGTCGCCATTCTCGCCCTCATCATGTTCGCCATCGGTCTTTGGCTGATGGGCCTGTTCGAACTCGGCACATCGATCCAGAACACCGGCAGTGGCCTTGCCAGCCGCCAGGGCGCCGCCGGAGCGTTCTTCACGGGCGTGCTGGCCGCTGTCGTTGGTGCGCCCTGCGTCGGGCCCTTCCTCGGCGCGGCGCTGGGCGCGGTGATGGGCCAGTCCGCCGCTGCCATACTGGTCGTCTTCCTCGCCATGGGTCTCGGCCTCGCGCTGCCTTTCCTCCTGCTCAGCTTCGTGCCCGGCCTGCAGCGCCTCCTGCCGCGGCCCGGCAAGTGGATGGAAACCCTGAAACAGGTCTTCGCCTTCCCGATGTTCCTGACCGCTGCCTGGCTGCTCTCGGTGCTCGGCGCGCTCGCTGGCCATGGCGCGGTCGCCTGGACGGTCGCGGGCGCCACCGCCATTACCTTCGCCATCTGGCTCACGCGCCACCGCACCGACCTGCCTGCGCGCGCCATCGCCGCCGCCGTCTTCGTCGCCGGCTTTGCCTATCCGGCCGTGCGCGCAGCCGCGCCCGGTGCCATGGACGGCACACCTACGGCCTATGCGGCCCGGTTCGACACCGAAGCCTGGAGCCCGGAACGTGTTGCAGAACTCACCGCTGAAGGCCGCCCGGTCTTTGTCGATTTCACCGCCACATGGTGCGCCACCTGCCAGCTCAACAAGCTCACCACGCTGAAGACAAATGCCGTGCAAGAGGCCTTTGCCGACGCCAAGGTTGCCTTCCTCGTCGCTGACTTCACGCACAAGGACCCGGTCATCGCCGCAGAACTGAAACTGCGCGATCGGGCCGGTGTGCCCATGTATCTCTGGTATCCGGCGGGTTCGGCCGAGCCGGACATCCTGCCGGAAATCCTGTCTAAAGATCTTGTGATTGGACTTCTCGACCCGCGTTGAGCCAGACTGCCATCGGAGGGGAAGCCGCAATAAAGGAGACTGTTCATGTTCAGCCGCCGCAATGTTTCTCTTGCCGCCGGCATGGCCGCCGCTGTTGCCCTGACAGCCGGCGCCTTGATAGCCTCGACCGCCGATGCCAGTCCGCTTGTCACGCCCGGTGATGCAGCGCCCGGCTTCACGGCCACCGACACGAATGGCGAGCCGGTCTCGCTGGCAGATTTTTCCGGCAGGACAATCGTTCTTGAATGGACCAATGACGGCTGCCCCTTCGTCCAGAAGCATTATGCGACGCCGCCGGCCAACATGCAGACGCTGCAGGCCGATGCCGTCGCCGATGATGTCGTCTGGCTCTCAGTCATCTCCTCGGCCCCCGGCAAACAGGGCCATGTCACCGGCGATGAGGCGAACGCCCTGACTGCCATGCGCGATGCCATGCCGCGCCATGTCCTGCTCGATACAGGCGGAGACGTCGGCCGCCTCTATGGTGCCAAGACCACGCCGCACATGTACGTTATCGGCCCCGATGGCACGCTCGCCTATGAAGGCGCCATCGACAGCAAGGCATCTGCCCGCGTCGACGATATTGCCGACGCCACCAATTACGTCCGCGCCGCGCTCGACAGCCTCGCCGCCGGAGAGCCTGTCGCGGTTGCCAGGTCCAAGCCCTATGGCTGCTCTGTGAAATACTGACAGTCTCCCCCGCGTCAGGCTTGTCTTCACCCCCCTCCCATTTATGACAGGTGTGTCAGGTTGAGAGGATGGGCCATGAGTTCAGGTGCCGAAGGGATCGTGCGCGACCAGCCAGCGGAAATGCCGTCCGAGGGTGGCCCGCTGCTGGAATACAAAGGCGCTGTGCCGCCAGCGCCTGACTGGTTCCAGCAGGCCGTCGCCACCCCCTACGAGACCCATTCTGTCGACGTGAAGGGTGCGCATGTCCATTACCAGCGCTGGGGCCAGCGCGGCCGTCCGGGCCTGTTGCTCGTCCACGGCAATGGCGCACACGCCCATTGGTGGGATTTCGTGGCGCCGTATTTTGCCGAACACTACAATGTCGCTGCGATCACGTTTTCCGGCATGGGCGAAAGCGACTGGCGCGATGCCTATGACATGGCGACATTCAGCGCCGAACAGATCGCCGTTGCCGAACATGCCGGCCTCTTCGACTCAGATGTGAAACCTATCATCGTCGCCCATTCCTTTGGCGGTTTCGTCACGCTGGTCACGGGCGCAGAGCATGGTGACCGTTTCACCGGCATGGTCATCGTCGACAGCCCCGTGAACCCGCCCGAACGCCCCCATCGGGGCCCGCCACGTTCCGGCCGGCCCAACCGCGTCTATGACGATCTCGCCAGCGCGCTTGGCCGTTTCCGCCTCGCGCCGCCCCAGTTGTGCGAGAATCATTATGCAATGGACTATATCGCCCGGTGGAGCCTCAAGAAGACTGATGGCGGTTTCACCTGGAAATTCGACCCGTCAATCTGGACCCATTTCCAGCCGAACAGGGATCCCGCTGACCTGCTGAAAGCTGCGGCCTGCCGCATCGCCATCATTCGCGGCGAGGAAAGCGAACTGATGCCCGATGACGTCGGCGACTACATGCGCAAGCTGCTCGGTCACCAGGTGCCGTTCATCTCCATCCCGCATGCCCGCCACCATGTCATGCTCGACCAGCCGCTCGCCTTCGTCTCGGCCCTGCGCACCCTGCTGGCCGAGTGGGACCATTCTGAGCCCCACCGCAGCATCTGAAACAGTGAAAGCCGCCGGGCAGACCGGCGGCTTTCAGTCTCGATCCGGATGATGCCTAGTCTTTGAAGTTCAGCTCCTGCATCAGGCTTGTACCCATGATTTCGCGAAATTCCGCGCGGTCCAGATTCTCTGATACAAGCTGTGCCGTCGATGCTTCAGCCCATGCGCGGAATTCCTCGCCCTGGGCCTCACCCTCGGGACCGTTGGGAAGGCTTTCCATGACAGTGATCAGGTAAAGGTCCGGCTCACCTGAGCGATTGTGATAGTTCGACAGAACCTTGTAGTCCTTGATCCAGCCTTTCGACTTGGCAAATTCCTGCGAGGCTCTCCATTTGTCAGCCAGGTGGTTTGCGTAGTACAGGCCGCCACCAGGTTTGATGTCAATTCCGGTAACTTCCCAGAAATCTCCGCTTGTGAGCGGGTATCCATCGTCCTGTGCGGCCGCTGGAGTGGCAGGCTCCTGTGCCATTGCCGATGTCGCGCACCCAGCCAGCGCGATTGATGCCGCAATTGCAGCGATCTTCAGTGAACTCATCATATGCATCTCGTCCTCCCATTTCTTCTTGTGTGCGGAACAATTAACACAAGTTTACCATTTCACCTAACGGGTATCAGGGGACGAAGAATTTCCCGCAACGCGCGCACTCTCATGACGTAGAGCCAGGCGTCCGGCTCGCGCACTCGCGCACCGCAGCGACTGCCAGACCAAAGAAGACGGGCCCGAAGGCCCGCCTCTTTGCGACATGTCTGCGGTCAGTGAACGATCAGCCCTTGTTGAGCGTCACGATGCTGGTCGCATCGATCTCGTCGTCCGTGAAGGCTTCCTTGTCGAGCATGCCTGTGATGCGCACACGGTCACCATTGGCGATTTCCTGAAAGCCGATTTCATCCAGCGGATTATAGCCGAGATCCTCAATACTCACGTCATAGGAGCTGCCACCGGCGACCAGCGAAAATTCGCCTTTCTTGACATCGACATCCTTCACCTTGCCCTCCAGCACGACATTGCTGAGATCAGGCAAGTGGTAGAAGGCGATCTCGCCAAGGCTCTCTTCGTCGGCAGAACTGGCTGAAAAGCTTGTATTCAGTCCGGCCACATACACGGTCGAGGCCTCGATCGAGGTCAGTTCGAACAGGTCATCGTCAATCTTGCCGACAACCCCGACATTCTGTCCATCGGCCAGCAAATAGGCCTCTGGCCAGGCATCATAGTCGTCCATCTCGACGGGGACGATGCCTGCGCCATAGTCGAGGTCAAACCCGTGAGCTGTGGCATTGGTCACAGTGCCGGAGAGTGATACCCAGCTTCCATCTGCCATCCGATAGGGATTTGTCTGCACATCTGGCACAATGGCAGTCTCTGTTTCTGCCTGCGCATTGGTGTCCGCCTGCATGTCTTCATCCTGTGCCGTCGCGGCGCCGGGCGCCAGCGCCAGGCCAAGTGCGGCAGCGGCGAGGAGGTTCATCTTGAAGGTTCTCATGGATTACTCCTTTCCTTGCTTCATCGGGAATGGAGCGTGCACTGACAGTTCGAATTACGCGCCATCAGGCCCGCTGCATCATTCCCCCAATCAACGGCATTCCACCATTATCGTTCCAGAAAAATGCCGGAAATCGGCGCGGGTTTCCGATCGGAGTGTAACCTGCGCGAGCCTGGGCAAATGACCCTGATGCCTTCTTCGCACCTCCAGTCTGTCATCATCGTTGCCCGGCCTGGCACCGACCAACGAACACAACACGAAAACTGCAACCTGTCGGCCCGGTCTGTAACGTGACCCATGGTCCCGCTTACAAAGGCGCTCCACATCTGGAATGCAGGTCAGCGGCCAATGGCAGGCGCGACCTTGCCCATCGATGCGCTATGATGCCCCGTCGCAGGTCTGCGTGCTGCGCTGGATGCCGATCTGCCCGACCTTGCCCGTCGCATTGTCGACTTCGAAATAGATGTCACCATAATCATAGACGGTGACGCTGGCGCGGGTCACCACGCATTTCGGCTTCCCGTACGTTCCCCGTGCAAATATCTGCTCCGATCCCATGGACACGCCCCGGTCCGTGAAGAAGCGGGGGTCATGCGCGATGATCCAGTAGACCTTGTCATCTGCGGCGACGGTCAGCCCGTCAAATGTGTAGGATGTGGCGTTCGTATGCGCGATCGGAATGGTGCGGCGGGGCTTTCCCTGTAGTGATAGCAGGCTGGACAATGACATGCCCAGTTCCACATTGCTGACACGCTGGCCGGGAACGATCTGGTTGTCCTTGAGATCGGGCGGCCCACTGGCGCACGCGCCAAGCGCCAGGAAAATGCCTGCTGAAAATACTCTACGCGCCACATTCATGGAGAGGCCTCCCGGCTTAATTCGAACTGTACAATGACGATCAGCTCACCCCATCCCCACCTATTTGTCGAGGCGACGAACGCAGGAAACAGCCGCCAGCCGCCACAATTTTTTGTAATGTAAGCAGAGGCGAAGCGTCGCCATGAGGTTTCAGATCAAGCGGAATAGTCAAATACCGGCCACCGCTCGGTGATCGCGCCGTCCTCGTAAACGGCAATATCTCCGAATTGCAGGAACACCGCCTCGCTCTGGTGTGGGCGTAGAAACACGAATTCGTCCGCGCTGATCTCCAGGTCGGGCCCGCCATTCAGCATTTCCTGGTTCGACGACCGCCCGAACGTCTTGTTGTATTGCAGGCCCGGCGGGTCGACCGGGTCGGCCAGCCAGTTACCGCCATAGATGAAGACGGTTTTTGAGGCATTCGGGTTCCACGCCCTGGTTGCGCCGTCAGCAAATTCCAGTCCGGGCATCTGCGTCACCGGCAGCGACTTGATCACCGGCGTTGCGATGAAGCTCGCCGGCACATGCGGTTCCAGCAGCTCGGTGTCGAAATGCGTTGGCTTGACGAGGCAGGATCCGGCCGACACTTCACTGGCGATCTCTGTGTCCTGATAATTGCGGTAGGTCGGGCTTCCGGCGGCATTGCGGGTGATGCCCGCCAATGCGTCCGCGCCGAACACTTCGCCCGCCTGCGCCAGCGCCGCTGCATAACCCGTGCGCACCCCCCTGATCGCCCGGTCCCGCCAGCCCATGGCCGTCGGTAGCGACGCAATGTGCGGATCATATCCCATGAAACCGGCAAAGCTGAGGCGCGGGTTCGCCTTGATCGCCTCCATCATGGCTTTGAGGTCTGCCCCTGCCACCATGCCGCCCCGGTGCAGGCCCACGTCCAGCTCCACATTCACCGCCATGTCGCGGCCCATGTCATCCGCCAGCGACGCATATTGCGCCAGTCGCTCCGGCGTATCGACCAGCCATTGTATGTTCTCCGCTGCGCCGGAAGCCTCCAGCGGCAATCGCTCGAAATAGTGCCGCGCCGCCACCACGGGCAGGGGCTTGCCCAGGAGCTGGCTCGCCTCCGGCATGGCCTGCGAAATCTCCAGCAGCATCGGCAGGTTGAACGTCATCAGCCGGTCCGTACCCGTCCGTTTGCGGACATGATCGATCAGGCCAAGCGAGGGCAGGGACTTTGCCACGATGCGATAGCCCATGCCCGGCGGCAGGAAGCCTTTCAGCGTGTCGATATTTGCATTCAGCCGGGCCTTGTCCACAACCATGGTCGGGACCGCAATGCCCGCCGAAATCAGCGCCTTCTGCACGTCCAGGAAATACGCGTCGCGCGGCCCGCTCTTGTCTCCGGGTTTCATCATCAGCACGGTCACTCCAGCAAGGGCGGCGCCGCCCAGGATTACATTGCGGCGGGAAAGCTCAATCATCGAAATCTTCCCCGAACAGGTGGGCAAGATGCGGGTTCAGGAGCTTGCCCGCCGGGTCCAGCTCGCGGCGCAGGGCCAGGAAGTCCCCGAATTTCGGATACAGCGCCGTCAGGTCCGCGTGTCCCAGCGAATGATGCTTGCCCCAGTGCGGCCGCCCGCCATTGGCCCGGTGGATCGGCTCGATGTCCGAGAAGAAATAGTCATAAGGCTCGTCCACGGCGGCATGGATTGCAATCGACAGGCGCGGCCCGTCACGGAACGGGCTCAGCCAGGCATCGTCCGGCGCGATAAAACGCACTTCCATCGGGAAGAATACGTCCTTGCGCTTTTCAAGCCTGGCGATCACCTCGCGCAGGCCTTTCAGACCGTTTGCGCGCGGCAGGTGATATTCCATCTCGTTGAACTTGATCGGCCGTGTTGTCGCCAGCAGTTTGTAGGAACTGTCGCTGACATCCTCGACCACGCCGCGGGGCAGGGCGGCGCCGATGATCTTGCGGCGCAGCCAGGGTGACCAGCCCATGGAATCGCGCAGGGCTTTGAGGTCCTCCAGCGTGGAATCATCCTCACTCTCGCCCTTACCCGTCACCGGCCCCTCGTGCAGGTCATGGCTGATTCCGGCGGCCAGCCCCGTATGCGGGAAATAGTAGAATTCGAAATTGCGGTGCTGGCTGGCCAGCGCCTCGGCCTGTTCCATCAGCGTTTCGATCCGCTCAACCCAGACCTTCCGGCGCAGGTTGAACATGGGCACCGTGCGCAGCGTATATTGCGTGATCACACCCAGCGCGCCCAGCGACACGCGCCCCGCCGCGAAAAGGTCCGGATGGTTGCCACGCGACACGTCCAGAATGTCGCCATTCGCGGTCACGATGCGGAATGCCTCGATATGGTCATGCAGCGCGGTCAGTGTTTCGCCCGTGCCATGTGTGGCCGTCGAGAAGCTCCCCGCCAGCGTCTGCACGTCGACATCCGGCAGGTTCGGCAAGGCCCGGCCCGCACTGGCCAGTTCGGTTGCCATCTGGAACAGGCGCGTGCCCGCGCCAAACGTGGCAAGGCCGGTCGCAGAATCGAGCGATTTCAGGCCGGCCAGACGGCTCACATCCACCATCATGCCCTCGCTGGGCGCAAGGCCAGTAAACGAGTGGCCGCTGCCATAGGGGCGCACGCGTCCGTTGGTGCCGGCGATCAGTTGGCTGAGTTCATCCTCGCTGGCAGGCAGGCGCATCGCCTGCGGCGTCGCCCGCTCCACCCCGGACCAGTTCATCCAGCTTTCCTCACCCGCAGGCGCTTCGGGATAATCCGGGTCATAATCCGGCCGGACAAAGTCCCGCCCGCCCCATGACAGGTGGCGTGCCGTGGGAATGGCTGCGCCGCCGGCAATCACGGCGCCGCCCGCCACCATCATCGTTCGTCGTGAAACCGCCATGTCGACTCCCCTCATTTTTAAAGAGAGTGGACACGGGGTGCGTGGGGCATGTCAATACATGACGTTGGCGTCAGATTTTCTGTCGTGGCTGCAACAGGCGGCCCGTCAGCCCGCGAAGGCTTTCTCGATCACGAATTCGGCCGGGGCGGCGTTTGACCCCTCGGTCAGGCCATTGGCGATCATCAGGGCCTTCACGTCCTGGATCATCTCCATCGACCCGCAGATCATCGCCCGGTCGGTCGCCGGATCCAGCTTCGGCACGCCAAGATCCTCGAACAGCTTGCCTGTCTCGATCAGCGTCGTGATCCGGCCCATGGTCGGGTGGGGCGTGCGGGTACAGCTCGTATAGAGCCGAAGCTTGCCCTCGGACATCTCGCCGACCAGTGGATCGTTGGCGATGTCGCGCACCAGGTTGGTTGAATAGGCCAGTTCGCCATTGTCGCGGCACGTATGCGTGACGATCACCTCGTCATAGCGCTCATA
>TARA_R110000787_G_scaffold153516_5_pt1 | contig 18294 bp, 13 predicted proteins | sample TARA_R110000787 | Tara Oceans TARA_R110000787 (sample SAMEA4397920) | marine metagenome | biome: Polar Biome; feature: [DCM] deep chlorophyll maximum layer (ENVO:01000326); material: water (ENVO:00002006), including particulate matter (ENVO:01000060) such as... | depth 35 m
CACTGCGGGTTCTGTAGATCCTTTTGGAAATACAGCTAAATCTGTTAACACAATGCGTTCTGACAACCTTGATGGGTATTCAGTGCATATGTTAACTGAGTGTGGTATCATGATTAAAAATCCTATGGCTTGTGGGGAGTTGATTTGTACTAAAGCGGCAGCTAACAGCTAAAAAGTGTTTAATTTAAAAATTTATCATGAAAGATAGAACAGGAAAAGTAGTTTTAAAAGCTTTAGAACGACAGTCGTGGTCTGGTTTCCATAGATTTCCAAAATGTAAAGATACGGTGATAGCCTCTCTCGGAAGAGGGGGCTATTCCACCGGTCTTACTTTAGAGGAAGAAAAGGAACTAGAAGCAGAACTTCAAATGAAGCCAGGAAACTTAGGTAAGTATTCAGAGTATTGGAGAGACTATACGGTTATACTAAATGACAAAGATAAAACTTTGGTATTAGATAGACCAAGAGACTTTATTGATTATAGAGTTTTGATGTCTAGTAAACGTGTAGCTAACTCCGTTAATGATTTAACAGATTGGCCAAAAGCAGAATATGTATTATACGATGCAGAAGAAGATGCTAAAAAGGATAATCTTAGAATTAAAGAAAAAAGGGAAGGCTATAAGAAATTTAATTCAATGACATCGACTGAAATGCGTAATGTATTAAAACTAATGGGTAAGAAGTCCGAAAATGCTTCTGATACATTAATTGAAAATACACTTGCGGATATTTTAGACAAAGATGCAGCGAGTTTTAATGAAATATTAGATCAACCGGATTTCAAACTTCGAGTATTTGTCGAAGATCTTAGAGGTATAAATGCTCTTCGCGTGAGAGGTGGTCACTACATGTTCGGTGATAGTGCTATTGGTCACGATTTAGATGCAACATTATTATACTTAAAAGATCCAAAGAATCAGGATATAGTATTATCGTTAAAGTCAAAACTTAAAGCAAGTAAAAAATAATAAATGACGTTAGCAGAAATGCACATAGAATTCAAACTGGGGTTAGATAAGACAGATAGTCTTAACTACCCCAACTTTGAACCTGAAGAAATCGATCTTTGGCTCAATAGGGCTCAGGATCGCTTTGTAAAGACACGTTATGTACATAACACGAAGTCAGAAACATTTGAGGAAACGCAAAAACGGACAGATGATTTAAGAACTATTGTAACAGAAGCTACGATAATTCCATCTGCGACACAAATCCCTACTAAACCAAACGGAATTTTGTTTGATTTACCAGCGGGAAATATTAGTCCGGATATATATTGGTTCGCCATTAACGAAGAATGTGAAATTCGTTATGAAGACTGCAATGGCAGTTGGGTAGATGAGAGAACTGGCGTTTATGCAACAACTCATAATGATTATGATAAGCTGATCGATGATCCATTCAATAAACCAAATAGGGACGTTGTCCTTAGGTTAATGCATGGAGTATGGGCAGAGTTAATTACAGACGGGACTTATACAATAAATCAGTATTTTTTGAGATATATAAGACAACCGATCAGATTGGATATTATTAATTTTCCACTTATGTCTTGTGAACTGGCAGAACATACACACATAGAAATTGTGGGTATAGCCGTTTCATTAGCACTAGAGAATATAGCAAGTCCAAGATTCCAGAGTCATATGGTTTCAGAATTTACATCAGAATAAAAACAAATTGTTTAATTTAAAAATTATGAATAATGGCAAGACAAGAAAATTATAAAATCCTTATAGGAAAGGATGTAGCAAGAGTTGCAACAACTGTAGCTACTTTAGCTGATGGTGAGGTAGCAGTTGTAAAGTCGGATATGACTTTATTGGCTGCGGGTCAAACTATCGCAAATTCGGAATACTGTTATGTTGTACAAGGTACAGCAGGTGCTCCAAGGTTCTCGGCGAAAATCCAAGGACAACAAGTTGAAAAATGGAAAGGAACTCAATATGCAGTTGCAGTGCAACAAGTAGCGCAAGTAGGTGCAGTAGCAGCTGGTGCGGGTTCTGTAAATTTAGTAAACGCAACAGAGTACAGATTATCTATTATATTTACATATGATAAGGTTATAGGATCGGAAAGACAATTAGTTCGAAGATTTAACTATACTTCAGATGCAACTGCAACACAAGCTGAAATTACTGCAGCTATGGTATTAGCAATCAACACTGATGACTATGCTAAAGATTTAGTAGTAGCAGCACCAACTACAGGAGCAGTAGCTACTGATAGTGGTTTAACAATTACTGCAAAAGCACAAGCTTACGCTATCATTGATGGTTATGAGCAAGTAACATTTACAGTAGTAGTAGACGGTGGTTTCTCTGATGGAGGTACAACAACGTTAGCTAACAATTCAGTTCTTCCAATTTACGGATCTGGAACATATGAGCACATTTCTGATTTAGAAAGAGCTGCATTAGGATATGATGGTATTACGAATTTAATGAGATTCCCAGTACCTAATTACCCAGTATACGCAGTAGTTGGAGAAACTTATGAGGTTTATGCAGTAACACATTCTGATAGACATGCTACAGCAAATCTTAACAAAGATGGCTTTAGCCCGGAGATGACTTTAATAGCTCTTCCAGTAGGAGCAGGACAAGTAGCTTCTTTTGAGGGTGAGATTAATCCTTGGATGACTTCAACTCCAGGTGCATTTCCAGCAGTTGTACTGTAACTAACTATTAATTTTACATAATACAGGAGGGAGAAATCCCTTCTGTATCTATGTATATAAAAAAGTATATTAATGGCCGGAATAACGAAAGTAGATTTTAGAGTACATGAAGCGTGTGACTACAAAAGCATAATCTTTACAGATATTACAGGAGTATATAGTGCATTCTTACCTGGAGGGTGGGGAGCGCCTAATTTTGAATTATCAGATGTAATAGATGCTGAGTTAATTGTTACTACACCTAGTGGAACAAAGTATATTTTAGATAATGCAACTATATCACCAGATCTTCCAAATGGAACGAATGGTGATTTTAATATTCATATGGGATTATTAGGAGGCTCTCAGGGGTCAACAGTAATTCAGGGGATCTATGAGTTTGAATATAGAATCCTAGTAAATGATGGAACCTCAGGAGGGTTCCTAATTACAAAAAGAAAATATGGATTAATGTCTAGTGTAATCAAATGTTGTGTACACAAGATGTTAGCTAATCTAGATATATGTGATGAATGTCCTTGTGGCGAGGATAAATCAAATGCTCTTGAAGCCTACACTCTTTACAAAGCTATGTTATATGCTTATACATGCGGTAGTTTAACTAAAGCCGCAAAAATGGCAAAGCAGGTAAATAAATTGTGTAATTATAACGGGGCTTGTGCATCTTGTACGTCCTCATAAAAAGAGTATCTAATGGCATGTGAAAGTTGTTTAAATGGGTGTGTAACTCCCCAACATTGTGCGTGTGATTGTAACACGTGTGCAGAAGCTAATAGTTGTGATATACCTGTAGGAGATACAGGACCTGTCGGACCCGCGGGACCTATGGGACTTCCAGGAGTAAACGGAACTGATGGAATGCCAGGAACAGATGGTATTGATGGATGTTCTTTAACTGATGTATATTTGTCTGATGGATTAGATGGTAATACTCCAGGAGATATAATTGTTACTACAGGAACAGCTGCGCCATGTCCATCTACATATAATGCAGGTAATATTATTACTGCTCTTATAGGACCTGGAGGAGCAATACCAGCCGGAGTTATAGTTATGTGGTCAGGACCCGTAGCTACAATACCTACCGGATGGGTTTTTTGTGATGGCTTAAATGGTACCCCTGACTTAAGAGGAAACTTTATTGGGGCTTATGGACAATTAGCTATACACTCTCCTTTTAATGCTTTAGGTTCTCAAGGAGGATCTCATACCGCATCATTAACTCCAAACCAAATTCCAGCACATACTCATTCAGGAAATAGTTTAACAGCAGTAACAACTATTGCTAATGATTCTCATGGTCATAATATATGGTTAAGAGATACAGGTACATCAGTAGGTTCCTATAGAGATGCTGAATACGGTAGAGGAGGAACTAGAAATATGGGAAATCCGTTATCAGGAACGAATACTGCGACGAATACACATAACCACGGTGCAATTACATCTGTAAATGGTGTGACCGGAGATGGAACTCCAGCATTATCAGCTCCAAATGGAGCACCAGTTAACATAACAAACAAATATCATGTATTAGCATTTATTATGAAAACATAATGACACAAACAGGAGCCACTACAATAATAACAGAATATGATTTAACTTATAGATTAAATAAGTTGAAATGCTGCTTTGCTACAAAGGCAGCAGAACTAGTTGATAAACAACGTTTTGGAAAAGAATGTAAAGATGAACTATGCAATTTAAAACTCTTAGGAGCTTATATTGAAATTATAGAATGTTACTCACCTCTTCCGTGTAACTGCAAAGGAGAGTGGGAATTAGATGGAAAGTTATTATGGACACCTACTTTAGTAAGTCCATATGGTACAGTAGTTAAAGCTATAATGAGACCTAATGCAAACCCAGGAGAGTTTTTATTCCTAAGGTGGCAAGGGGCTGCAACACTAACTCCTCCTTTTGGAGTATGTAGTGATCCTGCAACAGGATTTCAATTCCCATGTTTATTGGGATTGTACGGAATAGGACCAGCTACTTGGAGTGTGTGTGGGAATGCTAAAGAAGCTTGGCAAGCAGCAGGAAGTAATGATTGGCTATCTACAGTTACTTATGGATATGGAGATATAGTAAAATTCATGGGAGGAGGTGTAGGAGCAAACCAAACAAAAAGAGGTAAATATTTTATTAGTGTTAGTTCACCTAATCCTATGGGGGCAGGATTTCATGAAAGTGGTCATTGGATAGAACTAAAATGTTTTCCAAAACAGGAAGTGTAATCAATAATAAAGAGATTAATGTCGAATTTGAACTATGGTAAGTGGGCAACGGGGTATCGTCAGATAACAGGAACTAAAAATGGAGTATCTCCGGTTGCTGGAGACACATCCCCTAATATATTTGATGCTAATTATAGTAGTGCAACTATGACTGCTCCCGTAGCAGTAACTTATGGTTCTGTATCATATGCTGCTGATGATATATTATTTTACAGTGATGGTTATTATATTTTTGATTCTCAAGGTAATGTGATGGCTGGAGATGGAGGTAATACTGGAGGTTTTAAAAGTATGCCTCAAAGTGTGTACATTGTATCACCCCCAGCAGGTTTACAAGTATCAACAGGAATGTCTGCGACAGGTAATACTTTATTTTGGGTTATTCAAAATACTTATACTAAAGGTCTTGTTGTAGGTTTAGTAAATATGGCAGGTAATGGTGGATTGGGTGTATTCTCTAATTGGACAAAATCACAACAAACACCTTCTGGAGGAGCATTAGGAACAATGCTCGACACACACGGAGGAATGGGAGGACGTTTGAAAGTAGCATGTTCTCAAGATGCTATTGGAGAGGTTGATGGTGTTTTACTTATATGTAAAAAAGTTGTTTTAAATAGTGGCCCATCTCACGCTGATAGTGGTTGGATTGTGTATAGATTGAATGCGATAATGACAGCTTCTGGAACAGGTCAAGGGTTTCCAGTTATAACTACAGGTCAGGCATTAGGAGTTAGTAGTAATGTAGGAATAACTATGTCTACAAGTAATGCAGGTCCTAATGGTACTATAGCAATAACAAAACCAGATACTTCTATTTCTACAAGTAATTATAAAATTGCTACAGTATATAATGAAGCAGTAGGTACAAGTAGTAATCCAGCAACAGGATCTAAAGTAGAAGTATTAAGTCTAAATGGGACGACATTAGTTCTATCAAATCCTGTAAATAAGAATTTTAGTATATTAGATTCTGGTGCATTACCTTGGCCAATACCATCTGGTAACAATCAAAGATTTTATCCACTATCTCTTGAATTTTCTCATTCAAGTAATTCAACTACAGCAGATTTATATTATCCTAGTATTGAAACAGTTACGGGGGCTCCTCATAAAATGGTAATGAATTGGGTTTCGATTAATTCAGTAAATGCTTTTAGTACTTCAGTATTAGGACAAGTAGAGATATTAGATGGAAACGGTAATAATATTTGGGGAGCATCAAACACTCCAGGTAGAATTATTGCAGGTATATGGAGAGATCCAAACAAAGATGGAAGAATTTTTGTTTCAACACCTGAACAGGTAGATAGACAGGGGTTAGCTATTGTTAACAACGGTCCTATCTGGAATACATCTTATCCTGAAATATGGGGAACACTCAGTAGTCCAAATGTAATACAACATTGTATACTAGAGAATACAAATAATCCATCAGTTGGATCACCTCCTACACAAACTAATGTAGGAGTATTAGATACTGATACTTATTATAGATTTGGGGCTCCAACTTTTGTCCCTTGTTTTGCAGCTTCTAGTGCTCTGCCTCCTATATACTTAAAAAAGTGTACAGAGAATGCGTATATTATGGATACCACTAATACTTTATGGAAATATACACAAACTATGGATGGTGGTGCAACTCCATCTTCAGTAAATAGAATAACTACAATAGGAGGTATGACTAATTTTAAGTCTATCTCTGCTCATCAATATACTGATTTATTATATTTATGGTATTCCCCAACATCTAATAATAGTCTTTTATCTTATAAAAAATATAATCAAAAATGTAATCAAACAATAAATGGAAGTGCTATAACAGTTGACTCAACATGGACTATGATTAATCATATAGGTTCTGTAGTTTGGGTAAGTCCTCCGGGAAGTTCTGTTGCAAATCCATCTACGAGTTGTGATACACATTTAGGATTTGGGCTTAAAGCGAGTTCATCTACTATTTATGGTTTTACAACAATAGATACAACAACTAATACTACGACAAGTATTACTGCTATAGGACAAATAGATACAGCTAGTGCTCTTGGTAATGCTCTACAAGGTAAGATTCCTATGGGTTTAGCTATAGTTAAAGATGTATTACTTACAACTACTTATTGGAGTTATGTTTGTTTCGATGATAAGATAGTAAAATATGATCATATAACAAATGTATGGACACTTATTGCAACTCTTCCTGCTGTAGCAAATACTTTCTGGATTAGTCAAGTTGGTAGTAATCCTATGTTATTTGCTCAAACAGGAGCGACAGGATCTCTTATAAATTATAGTATAACTGTTCCTGGGGGGACAGTTACAGCTCAGGGATCTGTAGTTACTGATCCGGGGCTTTTCACTTGGGCAGATAGAGGTGTTAGCCAAGTCCATCCTATGGCATCTAGTTACTACCAATATGCTCCTATGAGGATAAATGATACTGATACTGATTATCAGTTTTATTTTAATAATTATTGTGGAATCACTCCAACTACTGGATTTGATATGCAATGTTCTATTGAGCATCCAGGCTGTTGGTCCTGTTCACAACCAACTGATAATAATGTGTATCACTCAATAACTACTGCATGTAGTTGGCCAGCTCCATCAGGGCATGGTCAACTTATTGATAATTGTAGAATTTGTTATGATTCTCTTCCGAATGATTGTATGGCTTTTATACCATGCTGTAATCAATCAGGAAATAATACAGGTTTAGGACCTATAGAATTACCAGGTATTGCTATTGCAAATCCTGGATCATATACAGCAGGAGATGTATATAGCGTCTCTTCAGGAGGTGCAGCACCAATATGTGCTACTGCAGAAAATCCTGAGGAACACTTTTGGTTTACTACTCCTACTCAAATGATGGGTATTACTAATATTTCTACAGGAACTACACTAGAACCAGTTTTTTCTGTAAATACTGTTTTCACGAGTTTAGAAGATGTAACATTTGATAAACATGGTAATGTTGTATATACAGAAGGTCCAAACAGTATTTCTTGGGCGAGTGTATGGGATACTCAAGTATCTAATGGGGTATTAATTACAAATACATTTAGTGTACCCCAAATGTTAGATACTGATTATACAGCAGTAGGACATATAATAGGGGGTGATATGACAGGTGGTCTTGCTACTTTTTCGAGATTTACCAACTCTTTAGCTGGAGGTATGACTTTTGTCGGGGCAGTAACTAATGCTACTATTAGCTTAGGGTTTGATTTAAGTGTTGATTATAATAGTGGAGATTACTTTGTATTAGGTGATGTTACAGGAGCGGGGGGTCTTGATGATTTAATGAGTATAGATGACGCTACAGGAAACCATACATTTATTGTTGATTTAGCTACATTACTTTCTTTTTCATCGAGCCAACATGCTTATGGTATTGAAAGAGTTAGAGACACATCTGCTTTGAGTTTTACGTACATACTATCTGCTGAAGAAATAGCTGCAGGACAATATGCAATATACTTACATAAAGTTAGCGATAATGGATTAGCTAATCTTGGATTTGTACCATTAATAAATTCTACTACTTCAACTAATAACTGGCCTTCTTTACCGAATGGTTTAGGGTTTAATGATATATGTAATAAGTGGCCAAACAATGTAGATCCAGTAACTCAAATATATAGCGACTGTGGTATGTGTAACACTGCCCCATCTACAATACCGTGTTGTTATAAACTAACAAACTGTGATACAGGTACAATACAATATAGTAATCAATCTCTTTTATCTGCTTATGTAGGACAAATTATTAGATTATCAGGAGGAACATGTTGGAATGTAGAAAATTCTTTAGTATGTACAAGTCCAGTATCAATCATTCCAGATACAAATCCTGGTCCATACCCAACTTGTGTTGATTGTGCAGTTCCACCAGTAGTTTATTATAAATTGCCTAAATGTGGAGATCCAACTAATATACTATATACAGATGATTCAGGAGGAGCAACAAGTACTCCAGGGATAACTGGTTTCTTTACTGCAGGAGTAGTAGTACAAATTACAGGAGAATGTTTCTGTAGAGAGGTACAAATTAATCCAACAGGACCACAAGGAACAGAAGCGGCTTTAAGTATATCTAGTCTTGTTCCAGGTTGTTCAGGTTGTATATATTCTATAAGACTTGAAGATTGTATAACAGGGGCTATACAAAATGTTGATTATAATTCATCACCTACGTTAGTTCCATATATAGGAGCAGCTGCGGCCCATGATGTAACTGTAGGAGGTACGGCATTAACAAATTGCCAGAGAGTATTAGTGGGATGTATAGGCCCATCGACTACTACATATCCTGCAGGGGTTGCAACAACGACTTATGCAGATTGTACAATGTGTGCAGCTGCAGGACAAACATGTGTTAAAATATCTCATTGCTGTGGACCTACTTATGTAGGAGATCAAATAGTTAATGTGACATCTGGTATTACTGCTGCCGATATAGGATCAGTAGTTCAAGCAGATATTGTAGTAAGTGGTATAATTTATAATGGGTGTTGGACAGTATCATATACTACATGTAGTTCAGCTGTATTACCAAATTCAGATGTAACACCTATAGCAACTGCTACAGTAGGTTCTGGAAATATGCCTGATTGTACATATTGTGCAGTAACTCCGTGTCCGGTAGCATGTACATTATTAGAATCATGCGATAGTCCAGGAACAACTATTACAGTATCAGGAGGACTTGGATCTGTTATTGGATCTGATGTAGTAGAATTAGCAGGACAATTAGGATGTTGGAAACAATGTACATCTTCTGGAAACCCAGTAGCTGGTACACATTGGTTCTATGGAAAAACTTTAGGAATTGATTTTAGTAGTGGAGCAGCAGTGAATGTTTTTACTGGAAGTTCATCGATGGGTCTTTATAACTCTTCAAATGCTATCAATTCATTAGATTATACCTTTAGAGGTTCAGCTGTACACTCTTCTACGGGAGCGGCAACTATAGGAGGACATGCTTTTGGAGCAGGAGATCTGATGTTCTATACAGATGGACACTACATATATGACAGAACTCATACAGCAATGAATACTGATGCAGGTCCAATGCATAAAGGAGACGCTAATGTAGGACTTGTTAGTGCAGATGGAAGAACTTTCCCGTCTCAAGGAGCGGTTATTATACCGGTTACAGCGGGAGGTAATACAAATGGAGTATGGCATAAATATTATGTTATACAAAACTCATGTGATAATGGTCCTATTAAATGGTCTATTATTGATATGACATTAAATAGTGGTAAAGGACTTGTTGTAGATACAACAAAAAATACAACACTTATTGCAAGTGCTTGTGAGTATATGTGTGTAAGTACAACAATAGGTTCAGGTGCTACAGCTTACTGGAATCTATTTTATCTACCTGTTATGTCTAGTTCTAATGATTTTGCAAATTGTCATGTAGCTGCTATTAAATTTGACTCTACAGGAGTAAGTAGTCCTTTTGTAGCTGTAGATTTACAACAAGGTACGATGAGAACATGGACTACACTTCAGAGAAGTAGTGGAGAAATGTGTATTAATCAAACTAATGATGTATTAGCATATAAAAAGAAAGAAGGTAATGCAGCACTTACTGGAGATGCTTATACTCTAATGGTTTGGGGAATGAATCCTACGACTGGGTTATCAAGTACATCCTCTTTAGGTATTCAACAAACTACTGGTTATAATGGCGGTGCGGGTAATGGAGTATATAGTTGGATTATTGGTGGTCTTTTACAAGATCAGCAACCTAGTTCAGGACCACTTTCTGGTTTAGATGCCTTGACTACTGCTAGGACATTTACATTTAGTCCTGATGGTAAAATTCTATGGATGGGTGGATCATCTTATTATGATACAGCTTCCCCATTTACAACAACCCTACCACTTTCAGGGTTCTCGCTAACAGCGTGGAAAGTTGTACAATATGGACAAGACCTAAATGTTACACAAGCTTACATCTCTCTTAGTGGTACTGCTGATGCAGCTTTATTTGATTCTTCAGCTAGCATGTATTCTTGGGGATTAAATGCAGTAACTGTACAACCTATAAAAAGTTTCCCAGATGCTTCTACCCCAAGTGGTTGGTACGGAATACCAAGAGACGAAGATAGATGTTCTGTTGTACTACAAGATATGACTTTTGCTCCTGATGGTAAACTGTGGATTAGCGTAGTAGAGCAAGCTCAGAATATGGCTTACACTCAAAAACTTGGAGGAGGAGCTCAGGTTACAAACTCAATATTAAGATTAGACGATCCTAATAATGCATTTTCAGTTCAAGAAGGATTACTTGGAAATATACCGGTACCTTCATTTGATGTTGGGAGTCGGGCAATGGGTACAAGGTTCCCAGTTTGGTTACAAATGCCGTGTCCTTGTGATGCTGCAAATGTTATTACACCAGATCCTATAATTACAAATACCCACACAGACTGTACAGATTGTGCTGTGCAACCTTCTCAGTGTTACAAACTAACTGAGTGTGTATGTACAGGAGGAACTTCAGGACCAGTTAATCAATGTTCTGTTAGTGACCCAGCAGTTATGCCGCCTGATATGGTTACATATGGTAAGACTTGGTCGACTACATGTACAGGAGGAAGTACTGGTCAAAGATGGGGAGCTGTAGTTGCAGCTGTTACTGCATTAGGAACAACAGGATCCCCTGGTTCAAACCAGACAGTAAATATGAGTTATAGTTTTATTAACGACGGAGCAACTTTCCCTATAGGTTACCCAGGATTTGGTCCAGCAGTAGCTGTAGAGCAGGGGCCTGGAACAGCTAACCCAACAGGTGTTAGTAGTTCATGTAATCCATATAATAAAACATATACTATTACTCATACACAATTTAAAGCTGAGATGTTAACTATGTTTAACAATATTAAAGCTATGCTTGAAGGCATGTTTAATACTAATTGTGGATATGGCGCTAACCTAACTATGGTATTTACAGACTTAGGATATGAAACTGGATATACCAGTGGAGATGCAGCGATGGGGACTAACACTATAACAAGTGGTAATGGAACTTCGTTTACAGATTCAAATGGTGTAGCAGGAATAGGAGACTTTAGAATTGGGCTTTCAGACTTTGGAGCTATAGATGGTCCTTGTGGGAATACGGGATCAGCTTCAAGTATATTAGGGCTATGCTTTACAGGAAATATTAATGGATCTGCACCAGGTACAGTTAAGACATCTCCAGAATTAGGATTATTATTATTTGATAAAAATGAAAATTGGAGAAAAGCAGGTGACGCAGTAGTAGCAAGTTCATTCTCTTTAATTAGAGTAGGTATACATGAAATATTACATGCATTTGGTTATGGACATGACTGGTTAACATTTGGATCATGTAATATACAATGTTCTTGTCCTTGTTACCAATCTAAGTCTACATGTCCTAATATGTATTCAGCTAATGGATGCGGTGCTATATATAATGCAGATGCTTTAATGGGACCATTCTCAAGTACAAATTCTTTTGCTACAGATTTCCCTACAGGCTTAATGGGGCCAGAAGGTATATATGATAGAAGAGCTACATGTGGTATCTATGGAAATGCAAGTGCAAACTACGGATGTTTAGATGGTACATGTTTATCTGCTCCAGGAGGTTGTACTTACATTGAAGAATATTCAGATGACCCTGCTCTTATAGCTTATGTTGGAGGTATTATTACATGGGATAATGGAGACCCTGCAGGAGAAAGATGTTGGGAAGTTGAGGTTGTTAACCCATGCCCGGGAGGAGTTACATTAGTTAACCCTGTAAATCTAGTATCGGGAGATCCTACTCTAGATTGTACGGATTGTACAGTAACTACAAATGATTGTTATACTTTAAATTTATGTCAGTGTAACACAGTTGCAGGAGCTCCAGCTAGTATAGTAACTGATACAGATATGTCATTAATATGTAGCGGATCAGTAGGTACAGGACAAATAATAGAAATAGATTTATATCCAGGAGCATGTTATGAGATTGATTGCACACCTATACCTTGTCCAGCTGCTGGATCAGTGACGGTTGTAGTAACAAATACTTTCCCTTTATGCACTGATTGCTGTACAGCTAATACTCAATGTTATGAATTATGCCCTTGTGGTGGAAGCTCAAGTCCTGCTACAGATAGCTGTACTCCTTCTCACACTATAATCTCTAGTGGTATTCAAGGAGCATGGAACAACTATCAGTTCTATTCTGCAAATAGTCCAGCTCTTCTACACGGTACATTAAAATTTGATACTGGATTTCCACCAACTTCGTCGACTGATTGTATAAATTCATTTACTGGAAATAAAATAACTCGTTTACTTGGGGTGGTCATTGGTCAAGCAGGAAACCCTATATTACCATTAACAGGTATGACGAACTTCTACTGGCAACAAGGATCATCTTGGGCTCTAGCTCGAGCTGAGTTCGTAGCTGCGGGATATGGAAATATCACTATGGATTTTAATCAAATGTATGCTTGGTTAACAGCTAATTACACCGGAGCTGGAACTATTAATAGTAATCTTTCTGGCGGACCATGTACTTGTACTGGTGGAGGTTGTACAGTTGTAACAAACAATTTATCTGCACAAGTAGGACAAGTAGTAACGTTAGGAGGAGCTCCACCGTCACCGCTAAACACGAGTGAATGTTATGAAGTTAATTTATGTGGGACTTGTAATACAGGAACTTGCAATCCAATAGGGGCAGTTGTAATTAATACTGTTCATCCAGATTGTCCTGATTGCCAGAATTCAACAGGATGTACTTGTTATAAACTAGTAGATTGTTTAGATCCTTCAGTTGTAATTAATAATGTATGTCAGACTGCAGATTTAGATACGGCTTTTATTAACGGTGAGATAATTCAAATAAATGGAAATACTCAAACATGTTGGGAAGTAGTATGTGATGATCTTGTAAATTGTGATCCAGGTACTTGTTTAAGTGTAACAGTTACGGCAACATTTGCCTCATGTACTTTGTGTACAGGATCTCAACAATGGGAATGTGCTCCTTTAGGAGGATGTAATTGTGTTGTATCGGCTGGAGTAGGATTCCCAACACAGGCTGCATGTCTAGCATCGTCAGGATGTTGTGTCAGCACTCCATCATGGAATTGTATAAACAATGCCTGTATTGATCCTGGAGATGGTACTGGAACTTATACAACATTAGTTGGTTGTCAGAGTAACTGTGGAACACCTGTATCTTTTAACTGTATATACATTGGAGCTACAGGTCAGTATTCATGTATAGATCCAGGAGATGGGTCTGGTTTATTTCCTACTAACGCCGCTTGTGTATCAGCAGTAAATTCAAATACAGCTCCATGTAATATAGAAAGTTATAATTGTGAACTAGTAAATGGAGTAACACAATGTACTGATCCGGGTGATGGATCAGGAACATTTAATGATACTAATGGGGGATTAGTCGCATGTCAAGGATGTAATGGATGTCCATTAGATCCTACTTGTACAGGAGTAGTAGTATCATATGATTGTGATGTAGCATTCGGATGCATACCAAACTACACTGGAACTGGGGCTTATCCAACAATACAAGCTTGTGCTATTGATTGCGAAAGTTATGATCCAGGTGAAGGGACATACGAGGCTGAGTGTGAAAACTGTTTAACAGAGCCAGAAATGAAATTATTTTTCGATAAGGTTGCAGATGTCTGTGATGACTGTAATGTACCTTTCGGATTAACAGATCAAGAAGTAACTTGTGATACAGGATGTTTTGGTAATAGTAATATCTATGTAGTCTTAGATGTAACTTCAACATTTGGAGGAACTTACGCACAGAGATTAGCACAGATGTTAACTTTTAAAACAAATGTAATAGAACCAGCATTCCAACAGTTACAATCAAATAACCCAAGTTACTCAGGCCATCTATATATTATTCCTGGGGCATGGCCTCACGGAGTTTTTGGTCCTTGTTATAATTGTAATAATACTGGAGCCGAAGCACCCGGTAGTGCAACAGCACCTGAAGATTGGTTATCTTGGGCTAGTTATCCACTAAGTGGTAATGCCGGGGCTAATGGATCGGGTGCAAATCCGATGGCTACTGGAACTTTACCAGCTGACAAAAGAACAGTATTAGGTCACACAATGGTTAATGGAATCGGAGGAGCTCCAGTAGATTGTAATGGAGGTGCATATGATGCATCTGTTCATGCTCCACTACTACAGCAAATACTTATATTACCAGGGTTCTATGCAACTGATGGATTTACTCAAGTTAATCCTTGGCAAGATCCTGTAGGCTTTGAAGGCTTTAGTGATCCTTATCATGAATTTGAAGGAGGAGACACAAACAGTATTGTAATAATATTCCAAGATGAATCTGCGACAGGGTATCATACTACTAATACAGGAAATGATAATTGGGGTGGTAGTTGTGGTAATGCTTTATGGTCAGGGTCTCCAGGTTTAAACTGGCGCGGTATAGGACTGGGAACTTCAAATGGACTAACACCACAATGGAAAAATGATTATAAGAACTATATGGAGCTTCATGAATTTGGTTGGAATACAAGTGGAGTTGTTAATCCTCCAAGCACATCATATATCGTTAATCAAAAAGCTATGTTATATGTAGGTTCTTATGTAGATCATACAGTAACAGCATTAGTAGATTCACGAAGAGATTTTCTTTATCATGTATTTGGGGCAGTAGGTGCTCAAAGCATAGGCGCAAACATAAGTTATCAAGGACATATAGATTGTGCAGATTATGTACCTGTTCCATCTATGTACAATTTGCAACCTTATGTAGCAACAGATGTAACTATACCAAATCCTTATATGGGAGCTGCTGGTGGAGGAGATCCAACATTAGTAACTGGTTACATGGGAGGATCTTTAAGTAATTATAACATGACATTCCATGTACCTAACTATACGGTACAACAATTATCGTCTACTATGTTATATACTTTGTGGAAAGAATATTTATCAAACTGTTAATAATGAAATGTTTTTCATATATTTGCAGAATGTTTAAAAAGAAATCTAAATATTATTGGGATGTAACTAGGAATATGACTCATGAAGAGGCCCAAGAATATAAACGAAAGAAGTTAGTAAAACAAATAATTAGTAAATTTAAAAATTAAAATAATGGCAAACGTAAAAAATACAAATGTTTCTATGTTTTCTAAAGTTAGCTCTTTGGGAGCACGTTTCTTCGAGAAATATGTTTCTACTAAAGCAATGAATAAGAAACTAACAGAAATAAATAATATAGGTCTAACAGAAATTATTACAGCTACAGCAGCTTCAGCTACTACAGATTTTGGAACACTGAAAGTAGGAGACTTTGTTGTGGTTATAGACCACACATCTGCAGGAAAAGCTCAATGCTTACCTGTAGCATCGGCAGCAACATCGCCTATTACTCCAGCAGTTGGAAACGTCTGTTTAGTAATAGCACCAAGTAATTAATATTAATTAAAAACAATAATCATGAGTACAGTAAAAACGCTTAAGGCGAAAACAACTACATCCCCTAAAACAAAAATGAAAAATAGGGATTTGTTAACTATTAGTCAAGGGTTGGCTTATATTAATAGTAAAGAATCTAAAGTATGGCATACTATAACTAAAAATTTAGATAGTATTCAGACAGAAGTAACGACTATTAATAATGCCCACAAAAGTTTAACTGAAAATCTTGCCATAAAGGATGAGTTTGGAAATCCAGTTAAAGATGAAAACAATCAGATTGATTTTGGAGACAAGATTGATGAAGCAACTGAGAGTTGGAATAAAACACTTGACCATGATGTAGAAGTAACTTTGTATAAAATAAATTTAGAAGACTTAAGTGATCTAAATTTAGATGCAAATGTAATGAAACCTTTAATCGGATTAATTGTTGTTGAATAAAACATAAGATAATGGGAAGACGGATTACCAATTTAGAACTTGACGAAAAACTAGCTGATATAAAAGATGATGTTAGATTTATAAAATCTAAACTTTTAGACCCTGATACAGGAGTAACAGCTAGGGTAAATAAAAATACGTCTTTTCGTAAATCAACAACAAAAGTATTATGGTCTCTTTGGATAGCACTCGCAGGAGTATTATCTAAATTAATGTTCTGGACATAAGATGAAAGAGCCTAAAGTATATATTATTTTAGGGCTGTTTTTGTATATATTCTTTTTGCAGAACTGCTCAGACCGTCCTAAAGTTACTGATGAAGTAACTATAGAGGTACAGACTGATACAACAAGGATTACAGTTGTGGATACGATTCAATTTATTGATACAGTTATTCGCAATATAATTGTTACAGTTAATAAACCTGTTATAATAAATGATAGTGTTAATGAATACACTAATGAATTTAATGACAGTTTACTAACAGGTACAGTTTGGACTTCGGTGCAGGGTAAATTATTGGATCAGTCATTTAATTATACGCCTCATTTTCCACGGTTTATAATAAGAACAGATACAGTAATAATTAATACTAATCAAACTACAACAATTAGGAAATCTAATTTTAGTTTGACTGCTGGTATAGAGGTAGGAGGAAGCGTTGATAGATTTAACTTTTCTCCTATTGTAGGTTTTACTAATAAAAAAGGAAATTCATATTCTTATAGATATGGAGTTCTAGATGAAACACATAATATAGGAATGATGTATAACTTTAAAATAAAAAACTAATGGCAAATCCAAATACAAACGGAGTCTTAGATAAATTTAGAATTCGCAATGTAGTGAAGTCTGGATTTAATCCAGGACGTAATCAGTCATGGGACTGGAATGAATTATTATCAACTATTGAAACTCAGTTTGAAAGTAAGTTCGATTTAGCAGCCTTACAAGCACAAGTAAATACGAACAAAGCTAATATAGAATCAAACGGAACAAAGATTACTACAAATAATAACACGGGAGTAGCTAATGCATCAGCAATAGCTAATAATTTATCTGTTCTTAATGCAGTATCAGCTAAGTTAGATAACCTGTGTACTGTTACAGGTGACGCATTTAAAGCTCCAAATTTAGCTGCTGCAAATAGTCTGTTTAGTAAAGCTAATCCTTGTGCATAACTTAAATAATGAATTATGATATTACAGATCACGTATGAAGGTCAACTGGTAGGACGTTACCAGAGTATTACAGAAGCGTCAGATAAAACAGATATAGATAAAGGAAGTATCTGTAGAGTTTTAAAAGGTCAGCGTAAAAGTGCTGGAGGATTTAAGTGGGAAAAAGAAGAAGATGAAATTGATAATGAAAATATCAATATGAATGATTCTGATTTCAACTCCTTATTAACAGCAGAAGGATTAGACCGATCCAATGTTAAATCTGTGAAGATCT
>TARA_R110000787_G_scaffold137458_21_pt1 | contig 18288 bp, 18 predicted proteins | sample TARA_R110000787 | Tara Oceans TARA_R110000787 (sample SAMEA4397920) | marine metagenome | biome: Polar Biome; feature: [DCM] deep chlorophyll maximum layer (ENVO:01000326); material: water (ENVO:00002006), including particulate matter (ENVO:01000060) such as... | depth 35 m
CCATTCAGAGACGGCTGCATGACCCGAACTTTGCCAACCGTTATTTCATTGGTGTCGGGCTTGATATCCTCGGTGGAAACGATCCGCTCGGTCTCTACAACGAGCTGTTTCCGAAACTGAAAAGCGTCCGTGCCTGGGGCCCGGATGACGGCAATGTCCAGACTCTGGCCGACCTGAAAGATGAAAGCTTCGATTTCGTTCACTGCGTTCAGGCGCTGGCCCGTGTCGAAGATCCGAAACAGGCATTGGCCAACTGGTTCAGGGTACTGAAACCGGGCGGGCACCTGATACTGACCCTGCCCGATGAAGATCTGTATGAACAGGGCCGTTTTCCCTCAACCTTCGCCCCCGGACATCGCTGGACCTTCACAATCCACAAGACCAAAAGCTGGAGCCCGCGCTCCATCAACCTGCTGGATACGGTCGTGCGCATTTCACCGGCGGTCGAAATCGTGAAGGTGGAACTGCTGAACGCCACCTATCGCTACAAACTGCCCCGCTTCGACCAGACACTGACACCAACCGGTGAATCTTCAGTTGAACTGATCCTGCGCAAGCGCCCTCAGACAGAACTCGACTTCGGCGGACATCCCTCACGTCCGGGCGAAGTAAACGAGAAACTGGCGGGGCTGCTGACCGGGCTTCCTACGAAAAGATAGAATATCAGGCCGCTTTCCTACAATTTTCAACGTAATAAAAACCGGACTACATCCGGTAACATTCATTTTTCTTATAAAAAACATCAAAATAAGTGCAGTCAAGTGCCCTTATATTAACATCCAACGCCCTTCTTATTGCGAGAACAACTCACACGGTGACAGAGTTTACTATAGATCCAGCCTCGCAGGGAGTGTTCCGAAATGGAAAACGTGGATCACAACACACTATTGACGCCTGCCTTTACCGCCATTGATTTAATTCTGGAAGCAATCGCGTTGCCTGCTTTTTGCAAAAATAGCAGCGGGCATTTCATACATATCAACAACAAGTTCTGTGATTTTCTGGGCTACTCAAGAGAACAGATTATCAACCGTACCAGTGACGATATTATCCGGCATCAGGATGCCGCCATGTTTCAATCCCACGACAGTGAATTGCTTAACCGTAGCATCACGGAAAAAGCCTATGAAGCGACTTATCGGTCCCCCGTGGGCGATTGCGTCTTCATTCAAATCTCTAAGAAGATTCTGACCGATGAAAATGATCATATAATCGGTATTCTCGGCACCATCGTCGACCTGACAAACTGCCATATGGCGCAGAATGAAATTGACCAGCAGAAGCTTCTCCTGAAGGAGCGGATAAAGGAATTCAGCTGTATTGTCGAAATCAGTCACTTCCTGGAACGACTGCACGAAGATCACGACGGCACATTTTCAATGGTTGCCGTGCGAATTCCTGACGGCTGGACTTATCCGCAACAGACTTCTGCAGAAATTGAGATCGACCACAGATGCTTCCGCTCAGGTCTGGTCGACCGAAACAGCTCACAACTGAGTGAACCAGTAATTGTGAATGGCGTCGACCGTGGGAAGGTCACCGTCTTCCGTGGATCGGTTATCAAAGATCACTCCCCGCCCTATCTCAGTGAAGAGAAAATTCTGCTCTCGCAGATCGCCCACGAAATATCCCTGGCGCTCGCCCGAATCGACCATTCCCGCACCTTAACCGAACAAACCACCCGGCTAGCCACGACCTTTAATCAGGCCGCAGTTGGTATCTGTCATGTCGATCCAAAGGGAAATATCTTCAAATCCAATGCAAAGTTTTGCGATATTCTGGGCTATGCAAACGATGAGCTGACAACATTGTCGTTTCAGGACCTCACCCATCCGGACGACCTTGCCCTCAGTATAGAAAAACTGCGTCTTGCGCTTGATGGAAAGGTCGACGAATACAGCCTCGAAAAACGATATTTCACGAAATCAGGCTCGACCATATGGTGCCGGACATCTGTTTCCGTTGTGCGTAACGCAGACCAGACGCCCAACTATTTCATATGCATCATTCAGGACATTACCGACAGGAAACACGCTGAAACCAGGATTCAGCAACTCAAGGACAAAACGAACAAAGCCCTTCGGAGCACTATAAAAACACTCTCGCTCGCTATTGAAGCCCGTGATCCTTATACGGCTGGTCACCAGTCACAGGTTGAAATTATTGCCGAAGCCATCGGTCGGAAGCTTGGCCTCCCTGATGAGATTATAGACGGGTTGCGGATTGGCGCCTCAATACATGACATCGGGAAAATCGCCATTCCATCTCAGATTCTTAATCGACCCGGTAAACTCTCGGCAGAAGAACTCTCGCTGATTAAAACCCATCCGACTCGCGGTTATAACATCATGAAAGATATCGACCTGCCCTAGCCCATTGCAGACATGGTCATCCAGCACCACGAAAAGCTTGATGGAACAGGATACCCTCATGGCTTGAAAGGTGATCAGATTCTCATCCAATCACGTATCATTGCAGTTGCCGACGCTCTTGAAGCAATCACCAGCCATCGCCCCTACCGAGCCAGTCTGGGTCTCGATCAGGCTATCAAAATCCTGCAGGACGGACGCGGCAGTGCCTATGACAGCACGGTCGTCGATGCCTGCAACGAACTGATATCTGAAGGCGGCGTTTTCTGGGAAGCTCCACGCTGCCCGATAAACTAAATCACTCCTTCTGCCTTCAGCGTCTTCCGCTCCTCGTCACTCAGCCCCAGCCAGTCGCCATATACGGCGTCATTAGCATCGCCAAGCACAGGCCCGAGCGAAGTCACTTCGCCCGGTGTCTTTGACAGACGGGGCACGACACCCGGCACAACCACATCACCGACACCCGGCACATCCACTGTTGTCAGGGTACCCCGGTCCCTGAAATGCGGATCTTCGAAGATGTCGGCGATGGAATTGACGGCACCGGCAGGAACGCCATTCTCGGTACAGATTTCGATGACCTGATCCCGGTCCATCGAGGTGGTCCAGGCAATCACCTCCGCCAGCACGGTTTCACGCCCTGCCAGCCGGTCCGGCTGCTTGCCATAGGCCGAGGCAAGGTCCGGTCTGTTCATCGCAATGCAAAGCCGCTCGAACATTTTGTCCGTTGTGCAGGCAATCGCCATAAACTTGTCATCACCTGTCGGGAAATGACCATGCGGGCAGGCATTCACGGTGCCCGAGCCTTCCGGTGCGCGGACAAATCCGTCGCGGGCATAACGTGGTGCAATTTCGTCCAGTGCCCGGAAAATGCTTTCATACAGGGCGCAATCGACAACCTGCCCTTCGCCTGTTGCATCCCGGTGTCGCAGCGCCATCAGCACACCGATGCAGCCGTTCATACCGGTCATGTAATCGGCCAGTGACGTTGACCCCGGCGTTACCGGTGTCTCACCGGGGTTCCCGGCCAGATGTGTGAGCCCGCCATAGGCATGGGCAATACGGGCAAAACCCGGCCGGTCACGATAAGGACCGGTCTGGCCATAACCGGAAACCCGGAGCAGAACGAGTCCGGGATTGATGGCACTCAGCACATCCCAGCCCAGCCCCCATTTTTCCAATGTTCCGGGGCGGAAATTTTCCACCACCACATCGGCCTCGGCCACCATCCGCTTGAACAGTTCGCTCCCACGCGGGTCGCGCAGGTTAAGCGTAATCGACCTTTTGTTCCGCGCTTCAGTCAGCCAGGCCAGCGAACTGTTTGGCTGTTCCGTGGGCGTACCATAACGCCGCCAGGGATCACCACCTGTCGGCAGTTCGATCTTGATGACATCCGCGCCGAACTCTCCCATGATTGCCGCCGCAAACGGGGCAGCAATGAAACTGGCGATATCAAGGACACGAAGACCGGACATCGGTCGGTTATCAGCAGTCATGGTCGGCACTCGCATGTAATTGAATCCATAAGCTTTCTGGATCGCAGGAATGATCCCTGCGGGCAAGCCTCAGATGCAGTCTATGTTATGATCGGGGATCTTTGCTGCCCTGCCCGCTGCCTGTTTCAAATATTCTTGATTGTCGCATAAAGCATCGTGCACGGTCGGGCAGATATCCTGTATGATAGATTTACTGAAAATGCTGAATGTTCAGCGTTACGCTATCCGGAATCCGTCCGGTCACTCTCTCAAAAGTTCGCGATTATTCCTGCCGGTCTCCGTGCAAGCACGCCCGGCAGATAACCTGTACCCGTCATGTCAGAACTTCTGACGCCGGGACATTTCAAGGGATGCAGCATCATGGGTAAAGGTGACAATCAGCGCGGCAATCGGGAAGCCAAAAAACCGAAAAAAGTCAAAGAAAAGGTCCTGGCAACCGCCAATTCCAACGCCGGAAAGCCAGTCATGCCATCGGCGGCCAAAAAGGGTAAATAGACCTTCACTTCCCCCGCTAATCGGACGTTCGTCTTTTAAAACAGCGAACGTCCGAGATAACCTTCAAGACCCGTCCAGAGCAGACGCAGGGCCAGAATCGTCAGCAAACCACTGAGGAAGGGCTTGAAATAAGTCTTGCCCGATTTGATCAGCATGCGCTTGCCAATCACCGTACCGATCTGACCACAGATCACCATCGCGACGATCAGCGGGATATAGGGGGCGAAGGTGAATCCCAGAACACCGAACGCCACCACCTTCAGCAGATGCTGGGCGGTCATCATGATCGCATGCGTGCCCGTATGCGCGACCGGGTCCAGCTTCATGGTTTTGACGATAGCGGAAATAAACGGCCCGGTTGCACCGAAGAACATGGTGAGAACCGCAGAGAAGATACCGCTGCCGATCAGGTAGCGCCCTCCCAGGGAAGGCATCTTTCCGAACACTGTCCACAGAATGAACAGTCCGATACCAGCCTCAATCGCCCAGGGCGCGATATTCACAAATACCGCCCCGCCAATCGCCACACCGATCAGCGTGCCGACAAAGAACGGCCAGAGTGACCAGATATCAATATGCTTCAGCAGTAATGCGGCCCGGCCACCATTCGAGCCAAGCTGGACAATACCATGCACCGGGATGAGCGCCGTCGGCGGCAGCAGCACGGCCATGACCGCAACCATGATCGTGCCACCACCAAGACTGAGAGCTGCCGAAATGAAGGAGGTAATGAGACTGACGCCAATCAGAACCACCGCCCCAAGCGGGCTGAGTTCAGGCGGGAGATAAATAAAGTTTTCCATTAACACGGGATACACCGTCGCCAGACATCAGGAAACAGTAATTTGGAATCAGGGATTGTATTGAGCATCGCCCCGGCAAATCATTTCCTCCCTGATCTCATATCGCCAGCTAAGGACCCGGTTATTCCAGCCCCATATCCCAGAATCCGACTTCAAGCCGGGTTGCATACGCGAATGTCTTCTCCCAGCTTCTCCACTGCTGGCCGTCAGGCGTGACTTCGGATGTCAGCTCATCAAGCATCCGGGATTCGGCGGCAGCAACTTCCGCATATTCGTCACCCGAATACATATCAATCCATGCCTGATAGGGATTACCGTCGCGTCTGGTTTCCGGCCATTGCAAAATCCATTGCGCGACCTCGCCATAGCCCAGAATGCAGGGAGCCAGTGCCATATGCAGATCGGCGAGATTGCCGGCCATGCCGCGTTCCAGCACATAGCGCGTATAGGCCATGCAGGCCGGGTGCTCCGGGATACTTTCCAGTCGTTCTTCCCCGATGCCCCATCCGGCACAGAAATCGATATGCAGGCCAATTTCGATATCCAGTATCGCCTCCAGCCCGCCTCTGGCCTGGCGCATGCGCGCCAGGCTGTCGGACTTGTAGATGGCCAGCGCATAAGCACGGGCAAACTGGATCAGGAACAGATAGTCCTGCTCCAGGTAATGCCGGAATTTGGCTGCCGGAAGATCGCCTCTGGCAATACCCCTGACAAAATCGTGGGTGATATAGGCATCCCAATCGTTACGGCAGGCACCCTTCAGGCGATCAAAGGCAGCGGTGCTCATGTTACTTCAGCTCCACCGCATAGGTTTCAACTGCCGGGGCCTTCTTGATCATGCCTTCGCTGATCATGAATTCGGCAAACCGGGCATACCGGGCATTATCCATCGCACCCGGACGCAGGGCAAAGCGCGGCAGGGTATCCGCCCATGCCCGCTTGTTCAGTTCGTCATCCAGCTTCTTGTCTGTGGCAATAAATGCCTCCCAGGCTTCATCCGGGTGATTGATGAGATACATGGTTGCCGCTTCCAGCGCGCTGACAAAACGACTGAGCTTCGGGTCATCCAGACGCTGGTTACTGGCGACGATGATCAGTTCATCATAGGCCGGGACACCTTCTTCCTCGACATAGAAGGCCCGTCCCGGACGTCCGACGATATCCATCTGGTTCAGCTCAAAATTCCGGAAGGCGCCGATTACCGCATCCACCTGGCCGGAGATGATCGAAGGTGAGAGCGAGAAATTGACGTTGATCAGTTCGACATCTTTCACATCAACCCCGTGCTTGCGCAGCATCGCGCCGAGAATGACATCCTCGAAACCACCAACAGAGAATCCGACTTTCCGGCCCTTCAGGTCGGCGATCGACTTGACCGGGCCATCAGCCAGCACCACCAGCGAATTCAGCGGCGTTGCAACAATCGTTGCGATCCGTGCCAGCGGCAGGCCTTCCTCGACCTGTACATGCAACTGCGGCTGGTAGGAAACCGCGAGATCCGCCTTGCCCGCCGCAACCAGCTTCGGCGGGGCACTGGGGTCAGACGGCGCAACCAGTTCCACATCCAGCCCCTCTGCCGCGAAGAACCCCTTCTGTTGTGCGATGATCAACGGCGCATGGTCCGGATTGACAAACCAGTCCAGCAGAACCGTCAGCTTGTCTGCAGCCAGTGCGGGTGAAGTTGCAACAGCAAGTGCCGCCGTCAGACCAAGTGTTCGGAGCAGTTTCATGAAGAAGAGCCTTTCATATCGGTAAAGAGGGTTTCGGTCTGCCATCGGGTCAGCCGCCGCAGCAGCAGATCCGTAGCGAAATAAACAACGAGTCCGATGATCGCGAGAACCGCGAGGGCGGCGAACATCAGATCAATCTGCATACGTCCGTTGGCATGCAGCATGAGATAACCAAGTCCGGCACTCGACCCGACCCATTCGCCAACGACAGCGCCAATGGGAGCGACGGCAGCCGCCACCCGCAAACCGCTGCCAAAGGCTGGCAGAGCCGCCGGGATGCGAATATGGCGCAGAACAGACCGTGGCGTTGCCCCGACAGTACGGGCAAAATCAACCCAGCCGGGTTCCGTCGCACGCAGTCCGTCATAGAAAGCAGCCGTCACCGGGAAATAGATGATCAGCGTCGCCATTGCGACCTTCGAGAACAGGCCGTAGCCGAGCCAGAGTGTCAGAACCGGGGCCAGCGCAAAGACCGGCAGGGCCTGACTGATCACCAGCAGCGGCAACAACCATCGGCGGGCAGAACGGAAGGACGCCAGTGTGAGCGCGGAGACCGAGCCCAGCAGTGTCCCCAGCAACAGACCAAGAAGTATCTCAAGCCCGGTCACGCCGGCATGGTGCAGGATATAGCCAAAGTCATCGACCAGCGTGACGGCGACGGCCAGCGGTCCGGGCAGCAGATAGGGCGGCACCCCGGTCAGCCACACAACCAGCTGCCAGCCAAGCAACAGCAATACCGTAATGGCGAGCATTCGCAGACCCGATGTCATGCGGCAGCCCCTTCACCACCCAGCAGACGCATCAGCGGGCCGTAATGATTGCTTACGGAAGGATCATCCACGGCACGCGGCGTTCTGCCTGTCATCTGAATCGGCTGACTGACCGATGCCGGTTTGCCATCCAGCACATAAATGGTATCCGCCAGACGCAATGCCTCCATCGGGTCATGAGTAACCAGCATCACGGTTTTATCTTCCAGCAGCCGCGCCGCTTCCGCCTGCAACCGAAACCGGGAGATCGCGTCCAGCGCCGAAAAAGGCTCATCCATCAGGACAATATCGCGTTCAAGAAACAACGTGCGGGCCAGTGCAACACGCTGACGCATCCCTCCGGACAACGCCGCCGGAAGTTTCGCCGCCTCATCCGCCAGTCCGACCAGATCCAGATAGTGAAGCGCCCGGCGCTGGTGGTCTGCGGATATGCGACCTTCCTGAAGCCGGACCGGCAAAGCGACATTTTCCAGTGCGGTCAGCCAGGGCAACAGCAAGTCCTGCTGCGCCATATAGGCAATCCGGTTCTCCAGCGACTGACCATCATCTGCGTCAATCCGGCCAGAAATTGTCGCTGTATCCGTCAGCCCCGCAACAAGGCGCAGCAGACTGGTTTTCCCGACACCGCTGGCACCCAGAACAGCCGTCCAGCAACCAGCCTGCACAGCAAGGCTGAGGTCAGTGAAAACAACTGCACCACCAAACCGCAGTTCGGAGTCATGGATTGTGAGTCCGGGCGCTGTCACAAACTCAGCCCCCGGCCTTCCACAGGGCATGAAAATGATGAACCGGACCATGCCCGCGGCCAATATCCAGGCTGTCAGCACCAAGGATCGCCGCTTCGATATAAGCTTTCCCGATCCGGACAGCAGATGTGACATCCATATCCTTGGCCAGACCGGCGGCAATCGCCGACGACAGGGTGCAGCCGGTTCCGTGTGTATTACGTGTCGGGATACGCGGGCTGGTCAGTTCCAGAATAGTATCATCTGACAACAGCAGGTCCGTGCTGTCCGGTCCCTTGCCATGCCCGCCCTTCAGCAGAACAGCCTTCGCACCGAGCCGCAAAAGATCACGCCCGGCCGCTTCCGGATCTGCAGCAACCTCATCCTCTGTCCGCCCCAGCAACACAGCAGCTTCCGGCATATTCGGCGTTATGAGATCAGCGACAGGCAGCAGCATCTCCCGCAACACCTCAACCGCGGTATCCGCCAGTAACTTGTCACCGCTTTTGGCAACCATCACCGGGTCCAGCACAACATTCCGGACAGAATATCTTGCCAGACAGTCAGCCACTGTGCGGATGACATCCGGCTGACTCAACATGCCGATCTTCACTGCATCGACAACCAGGTCATCAAGAACCGTCTCAAACTGACTGGCAATGAAGTCTGCCGGCACATCATGAATGGCCCGCACTTCCCGGGTATTCTGTGCGGTCAGCGCCGTAATGACGCTGGCTCCATAAACGCCAAGTGCAGAAAAGGTCTTCAGGTCGGCCTGAATGCCGGCCCCGCCACCGCTGTCTGAACCTGCAACAGTGACGGCTATGGCTGTCTTGTTCATGCCGCCGCCCCTTTCGCAACGCTGGCATCCCGGACAATCCCGGCAAGATGACGTGAAGCGGCTTCGGGCTGCCCGGATTGTGTGATGGCAGAGACAACGCAAACCCCATCAACACCGGCTTCAATCACCCCCGCAGCATTATCCCCGCTGATCCCGGCAATGGCACAAAGCGGCAGTTTGCAACGCCCCCTGACAATTCCAGCGAGATGACGCAAGCCATCCAGCCCGATTGGCGGGTCCGGATTCTTCTTGCTGGTGGTTTCGAAGACGCCGCCGAAACTGACATAATCAAGCAGGTCAACCGGTGCCTCATTTGCCTGCCGTTCATTCTTGACCGTGAGGCCGATGACCGCATCCGGGCCAAGCAGCCGCCGTGCATCTTCAACCGTAATGTCCTGCTGGCCGACATGAATACCGGCCGCGCCACTGGCCAGCGCCACATCCACACGGTCATTGATCAGCAGGGGCACACCGAGCGGCGTCAGTGCCGCGACCAGCGCCCGTGCCGTCGCGATCATCTCCCGGGTGCCGGATGTCTTGTCCCGCAACTGGACAAGGGTCACCCCGCCTGCTGCGGCCTGCCGGGCAACATCGACAATCTGCCCTTCCGGACAGTGCGATGCTCCAACACAGATATAGAGCGACAGATCGAGCATATCAGACATTCGTTTCCTCCCCGAGACGGGACAGTTTATCAATAAAGGAAATGGCAAAACTGGCCGGGCCGGCAGCCGATACAGCTGCCCGTTCACCGGCTTCACCAACACAATGCAGAGCGGCAAGCGTTGCAGCCTCCGGATCACCCTCTGCGGCCAGAAAGGCCGCGATCACGGCAGACAGCGCGCAACCAAACCCGGTCACCTGATGCATCAGCGGTGTTCCAAGGCTGCAATCGGCAAACTGAGTAGCAGAAACCACATGATCAACCGGCCCGGTAACCGCCAGAACAGTTCCCGCCTCTTTCGCAAAGCGACGCAGAGCATCCATATCGGAGCCACCGGCCATCAGGGCTGTCTCGCGGCCATTCGCACGTAGCACCGTTGGTTTTCGCAACAGATATTGTGCCGCTGATTCTGCCCGGCGATGTGAGCGTTCTATCATCACCGGGTCCAGCACCCAGGGAATACCCACATTCTCTGCCGAGGTGATCGCCAGATCGATACTGCGGCGGCGCGCGGGGTCAAGGGTGCCAAGGTTCACCAGCAACGCATCAGCGGAGGCGACGAATTCGCCGACTTCATCCGCATCATGGGTCATTGATGGATTTGCCCCCAGTGCCAGCAGCACATTTGCCGTGAAATTCTGGGCAACCGAATTGGTGATGCAATGAACGGCAGGCGATGATTCGCGTACAGCAGCCAACGCATTTAAGACGGACTTGTCCATGTCTCTCCACTAGCAGGGCGCTGGCGGAAGCTGGATCAGGGTTATCGCGGATTTTGCGACCCTCATTTCCTCCGCCGGCATTACCCGGTTCAGGTTCACGGGTCAGCGTCTAACGCTTCTCAGCCCGGCAGGGCCCCCCGATGAGTTAACGGGAAGCTAGTCCGACAATCCCCGGAGTACAAGCCCGGGAAAGGGAAATTGGTTTGACAGTCTTCACAATCCCCTTGAGGCTTCATGCCCTGAGCCCGCGCTGGCAAAGGGAGAGCGGCAACAGACCGTATTTGTCCGTCCGGGATGCGCCAAAAGAAAAACAACGGAGGCAAAAATGCGATTCACACATATAGCGACTGCTTTGGCGGCTGTTGCATGCGTTGCTGTTGCGGCACCGGCCCAGGCAAATAGTTTCAAATGGTCGTTTCAGGGCGATGCCCAGTCACTTGATCCTTATGTTCTCAATGAGACATTTACCCTCGGATTTCTCGGCAACATCTATGAAGGTCTGGTCCGTCGTGACCCGGACCTGAAAATCATCCCGGCACTTGCCGAAAGCTGGGAAATTCCGGAACCGACACGCTGGCGCTTTCATCTGCGCAAGGGCGTGAAGTTCCAGAACGGCAATGATTTCACGGCTGATGATGTCGTCTTTTCTGCCGATCGCGTCCGGGCCGACGGGTCTGATCTGAAAACCCGCGTCGGCAAGGACGTCAAGGTGGTCAAGGTCGACGATCATACGGTCGATTTCATCACCCCGGCACCGAACCCTATCCTGCATTCAGAATGGTCGACCTGGTATATCATCGACAAGGAATGGGCCGAGGCTAATGATGCGGTCGCCCCATCCAGCGTCACTGAAGGCAAGACCAACTATGCAGCCTTCAATGCCAACGGCACCGGTGCCTTCAGGGTCAAGGAACGCCAGGCTGACGTAAAAACCGTCTTCGTGCCGAATGAAACCTGGTGGAATGCTGCCAACAAGAAACACAATCTGACGGAAGTAACCTTTACGCCGATTTCGTCCGATGCAACCCGGGTCGCTGCCCTGCTGTCCGGCGAAATCGACCTGATGTATCCGGTTCCGGTACAGGATATGGCCCGCATCGACAGCAATAACGGCACCTCGGTTCTGGCCGGGCCGGAATTGCGGACCATCTTCCTTGGTATGGACCAGCGCCGGGACGAGCTTCTGCATTCCAGCGTCAAGGGCAAGAACCCCTTCAAGGACAAGCGTGTCCGTCAGGCGTTCTATCAGGCCATCGATATCGAGGCGATCAAATCCAAGATCATGCGCGGACTATCGACCCCCTCTGCTCTGATGGTTGCACCCGGCATCAACGGTTCATCGCCAAATTTCGAACGTCTTCCCTACGATCCGGACAACGCTAAAAAACTGCTGACAGAGGCAGGCTATCCGGATGGATTCACGGTCACTCTGGATTGCCCGAACAACCGCTATGTCAATGACGAGGCAATCTGTCAGGCAGTGGTTTCCATGTTGGCAAAAGTGGGGGTGAAAATTGACCTTCTGGCTCAGCCGAAAGCCAATTACTTCAAGAAGATCCTCGCCCCGGCACTGGACACCAGCTTCTATCTGCTGGGCTGGACACCGGGCAGCTTTGACAGCTGGAATGTGCTCTACAACATTCTCGGCTGCTATGACGACACAACCGGTTCCGGCAAGTTCAACCTTGGTGGCTATTGCAGCCCGGAAGCCGACAAGCTGACTGCAATGGTCAAGGAAGAGACCGATCAGGCCAAGCGTCAGGCGCTGATCGAACAGGTCTGGAAGATCAATGTTGATGATGTGTCCTACATTCCCCTGCACCAGCAGGGCCTTGCCTGGGGCAAGAAGGACAACATCGATCTCGTCCAGCGCGCTGATAACGAGTTCATGATGTATCACGTCAACGTGAAGTAATCTGAGCCCGACGGGCCGGTCCGGAACCTGTAGGGTACCGGACCGGCCTCATCTCTTTCTGGCGATTCCTGAATGCTGGCTTTTGTTATCCGCCGTTTTGCGCAGTCCATCCTCGTGATGTTCATTGTCGCGCTCGTCTCGTTCTTCATGTTCACCTTTGTCGGTGACCCGGTGAACCAGATGGTCGGCATTGAAACCTCGATTGAAGAACGTGCCGAATTACGTGAAAGGCTGGGGCTGAATGACACTGCCGTCGTGCAGTTCGGGCGCTTTATCGCCAAGGCAGCACAATTCGAATTCGGTATTTCCTATCAGCACAAGAAACCGGTGACCGACCTGATTATGGAACGGATGCCGGCGACACTGGAACTCAGCATGGTCGCCGCCCTGTTTGCCCTTCTGGTCGGGGTGCCGATGGGTGTCTATACCGGCCTGAACAAAGACAGTGCGCTGAGCAAATTCTTCCTGTCGATCTCTCTGATCGGCATCTCCATTCCGACCTTTCTGATCGGTATTCTGCTGATCTTTGTCTTTTCGGTGCAGTTCAACCTGCTGCCCTCCTTCGGGCGCGGCGATGTGGTCAGCATTGGTGGCTGGACAACTGGTCTGCTGACCCCTTCCGGACTGAAAGCACTGATTATGCCGTCAATTACTCTGGGCCTGTTCCAGCTGACCCTGATCATGCGGCTGGTCCGTTCGGAAATGCTGGAGGTACTGCGCACCGACTTCATCAAGTTCGCCCGCGCCCGGGGGCTGACCAACCGGGCTGTGCATTTCGGACATGCCCTCAAGAACACGCTGGTTCCGGTCATCACGATTACCGGCCTGCAACTTGGCTCCCTCATCGCCTTCGCAATCATTACCGAGACCGTCTTCCAGTGGCCGGGCATGGGGCTGATGTTCCTGCAGGCTATCGGCGCTGTCGATATTCCGATCATGTCGGCCTACCTGATGCTGATCGCTTTCATCTTTGTGCTGATCAACCTGATCGTTGACCTGCTCTACTACGTTATCGATCCGCGTCTGCGGGCCGACCGGGGGGCAGCGCATTAAATGACCGGCATGACCAAACCAACCTTCAGCCAGCGTGTCACCGGCTCTGTCCGGGCCTTCTTTGATGGTGATGTCTGGTACAGTTTCACGCGTTCCAAGGTAACCATGATAGCGGCCTTTGTGACCGCCGTGATGATCATGTCTGCTGTCTGCGCCCCGCTGATCGCGCCGCATAATCCGTTCGATCTCGCCTCGATTGACCTCATGGACTCACAGACACCACCGGTCTGGATGGAGGGCGGAAGTCCGGACTTTCTGCTGGGAACCGACGATCTTGGTCGGGATGTGTTTTCCACAATTCTCTATGGCTCACGGATATCCCTTCTGGTCGGCTTTGCCTCTGTGGTGTTCTCGCTGGTACTCGGGGTCAGCCTTGGGCTGTTATCCGGCTATGTCGGCGGTGTCGTGGACGCCTTCATCATGCGGGTGGCAGAAATACAGCTCTCCTTTCCGGCGATCCTGATCGCGCTGCTGGTCGACGGTATTGCCCGTGGTCTGCTGCCCAGCGATCAGCGTGAAAATCTGGCCATCTATGTTCTGATATTCTCCATCGGCATATCCGGATGGGTGCAGTATGCCCGGACAGTGCGCGGCTCCACACTGGTCGAAAAGAATAAGGAGTATGTTCAGGCCGCCAAGGTGATCGGCATTCATCCCATACTGATCATGCTGAAACATGTGCTGCCCAATGTCACCGGCCCGGTACTGGTGATCGCCACCATCCATCTCGCCATCGCCATTATTACCGAGGCAACGCTGAGCTTCCTTGGTGTGGGAGTGCCGCCAACCGAACCGTCACTGGGCACGCTGATCCGCATCGGCAACAACTTCCTGTTCTCCGGCGAATGGTGGATCACCATCTTCCCCGGCATTACCCTTGCCATTCTGGTCCTCGCGGTAAATCTGCTGGGTGACTGGCTGCGCGACGCGCTGAACCCGAAGTTGCGGTGACGGAATGAGCGATGAAATGACCGGCACTCCGCCCCTGCTCGATGTTCGTAATCTCCGGATCGAATTCCCGACCCGGCATGGCACGCTCGTCGCCGTCGACGATATCTCACTCCAGATCAATCCCGGTGAAGTACTGGGTGTCGTCGGTGAATCCGGTGCCGGAAAGTCACTGACCGGCGCCGCCATCATCGGGCTGCTGGAACCACCGGGTCGGGTTGCCGCCGGAGAAATCCGGCTCGACGGCAACCGTATCGACAATCTGCCTTATGAGAAGATGCGCCGGATACGTGGCAAGTCGATCGGCGCAATCTTTCAGGATCCGCTGACCAGCCTCAATCCGCTCTATACCATCCGTGAACAGCTGACCGAGACCATCCTGACTCATGAAGACATCAGCAAGGCACAGGCTGATGCACGGGCGCTGGAGCTGCTTGTGGAAGTTGGAATTCCTGCCGCTGCAGAACGGATCGACAGCTATCCGCACCAGTTCTCCGGCGGTATGCGTCAGCGGGTCGTCATCGCACTGGCGCTCTGTGCCCGACCGAAGCTGATTATCGCGGACGAGCCGACGACGGCACTGGATGTCTCGATCCAGGCACAGATCATCTCGCTGCTCAAACGGCTTTGCCGCGACAACGGTACAGCCGTCATGCTGGTCACTCATGACATGGGCGTCATTGCCGAAACGGCCGACCGGGTCGCGGTAATGTATGCCGGTAGAATTGCCGAGATCGGGCCAGTTCGGGATGTCGTCAGGAATCCGAAGCACCCCTATACAAAGGGGCTGATGGGGTCGATCCCCATGATCGGGGAAGATGTTGAAAACCTCACCCAGATTGATGGCTCGATGCCACGGCTGACCGAAATACCGGCCGGCTGTGCCTTCAACCCGCGCTGCTCCGAACGGTTTGACCGATGCGAACACGACCGTCCCGACCTAATGGATGCAGGCACCACACAGGCCGCCTGCTGGCTGTATGACCGGGAGGGTGGCCATGTCTGACAAGACGGCAACCGACACCGTCCTCCGTGTCACCGGGCTGAAACGGTATTTCGACGTCTCCGCGCCATTTCTGAACCGGCTGCTCAGCGGCTCCGGCAAGCAGATACTGAAAGCTGTCGACGGTGTTGATTTCGAGATTGGACGGGGACAGACATTCTCAATCGTCGGCGAATCCGGTTGCGGAAAATCGACAATTGCCCGGCTGATCGTGGGCCTGCACCAGCCAACCGGCGGCGAGATCGAGTTTGAAGGCAATGCCATCTCTGCTGATTCCAGCCGCAAGGCAATGGCACCCTTTCGCAAGAAACTGCAGATGATCTTTCAGGACCCCTATGCCAGCCTGAATCCGCGCTGGCGGGTCTTCGATATCATTGCCGAACCAATCCGGGCCTATGGGCTGATCGACAACACAGCGGATATTGCCATTCGCGTCGGCGAGTTGCTGAGCCATGTAGGGCTGAATCCCAAGGACGGGGTCAAATACCCGCATGAATTCTCCGGCGGACAGAGACAGCGTATTTCCATCGCACGGGCGCTGGCCAGCGAACCGGAATTCCTCGTCTGCGACGAGCCGACCTCAGCCCTTGATGTCTCGGTACAGGCGCAAATCCTGAACCTGATGAAACAGCTACAGCGCGATTTCGGGCTGACCTACCTGTTCATCTCGCACAATCTGGCGGTGGTCTATCACATATCAGACCATGTCGCGGTGATGTATCTCGGGCGCATCTGCGAGGTCGCGGACAAGAAGACATTGTTCCGCCGCCCGCTGCACCCCTACACCCGCTTGCTGCTGGATACGATTCCCGATCTCGGCATGACAGGCCGGGAACGCGAACCGGTTGCAGGCGAAGTGCCAAACCCGATCAACCCGCCCAGTGGTTGCGCCTTTCATCCCCGCTGTCCCCATGCCAATGACCGCTGCCGTGTTGAGCGGCCGGAACCGATAGAGGTTCCCGGCGGCCGGGTTGCCTGTCATGCGGTTGAAGAAAACCGGATTCCACCGGAGACTGATCGCCCCCTGCCCGATGAGGAGACCTGAACATGCCAACCCTGTATAGCGGCGGACGTATATTCGATGGCATCGACCAGATTATCGACGGGCACGCAATTGCCGTGCAGGATGGCATCATCGTCCGCATTGCCCCGGTCGCTGAATTTGACGGCTTTACGGGAGAGACCGTGGATACCACCGGTGCCACCCTGCTTCCCGGCCTGATGGATGCCCATGTGCATATCCTTTATGGCGGCGAGCCAAATCTGTCGGCAAAGCTGGAAGAAATGACCCCGGCGCAGATCACCCTGCGCGGAATGGAATATGCCAACGCCACATTGCGCGGCGGCATCACCGCCATTCGCGACTGTGGTGGCCGCGACTATATGGAATTCGCCATCCGTGATGCCTGCAACAGCGGGCGATATCTTGGCCCCAGCGTCCGCGCAGCCGGACGGATCATCTGTATGACCGGCGGACATGGCAACCGGCACGGGCGCATTGCCGATGGTGTCGACGATGTGGTGAAGGCGGTCCGTGAACAGATCCACAAGGGCAGCGATCTGGTGAAGATTATGGCAACCGGCGGCGTCATGACCCCCGGCGTCAATCCGGAAGACGCCCACTATTCAGCCGCTGAAATTGCCGCCGGTATTGCCGAGGCAACACGCTTCAATAAGTCCACCGCCAGCCATGCGCAGGGCGCCGCCGGTATTCTCAACGCTACGCTGGGGGGTGTCACCTCCATCGAACATGGCATCTTCATGGATGACGAATGCTGCCAGGCGATGCTGGAACGCGGCACCTATCTGGTTCCGACACTGGCAGCACTGGCCAATATTCTCGACAATGCCGACAAGGGCATCCCCGATTATGTGGTCGAAAAATCACAACGCTGTGCCGAACAACATCGCAATGCGATCCAGATGTTCTACAAAGCCGGTGGCAAGATTGCGCTGGGCACCGATGCCGGCACACCTTTCAACTACCATGGTGAGAATGCGCAGGAACTGCGCTACATGGTCGATAACGGCATCGCACCCATCGACGCGCTTCGCTTTGGCACCTCCGCCGCTGCTGACCTGCTGCGTCTGGATGACCGGGGCATCCTGCGCGAGGGCCTGGCCGCGGATATGCTGATCGTCCGGGGCGACCCGACAGCGGATATCAGCATGGCTGCCGACAAGGCCAATCATCTCGCTGTCGTCAAGAACGGCACGCTGATCAACACCTCCGCCGACAGAGCCATTCTGCCGGACATCACCCGTCATCGCGGGCCGCAAATGGCCGCTGCCAGCCTGTTCTAGGCCTGACTGAAGGATTAACGCTCATGTCGATCATCAAACCTGCCGCCGACCTCCAGAAAGACATGCAGACCTGGCGGCGCGACATCCACGCCCATCCGGAAACCGCCTTCGAGGAAGTCCGGACCGGCGATGTTGTCGCCGCAAAACTCGAAGAATTCGGACTGGACGTTCATCGCGGTCTCGCCCGGACCGGGGTTGTCGGCACGCTGAAATGCGGCAAGGGCAACCGGGCGATCGGTTTGCGGGCAGATATGGATGCGCTGAACCTGCTGGAGAAGAACACTTTCGACCATGCGTCGCGGCATCCCGGAAAGATGCATGCCTGCGGTCATGACGGCCATGTGGCAATGTTGCTGGGGGCTGCGAAGATCCTCTCGGAAACCAAAAGTTTCGACGGCACTGTCCATTTCATCTTTCAGCCGGCCGAGGAAAACGAAGCCGGCGGGCGGG
>TARA_R110000787_G_scaffold16622_2_pt1 | contig 18277 bp, 18 predicted proteins | sample TARA_R110000787 | Tara Oceans TARA_R110000787 (sample SAMEA4397920) | marine metagenome | biome: Polar Biome; feature: [DCM] deep chlorophyll maximum layer (ENVO:01000326); material: water (ENVO:00002006), including particulate matter (ENVO:01000060) such as... | depth 35 m
GGTCGGCAGGCCCCAGATCGCGGGCAACCAGAATGAACCGGTCCGGCAGGTCCTTGCGCAAGGCCGCTGAAACTTCGCCGGTCAGATGCTGCATCAGCCGGTTGCCGACATCTTCCAGATCAGAGAGACGTTCCCGCAAATAGGGATCTGCGACCGCCTGCATCCGGTCGCGCATCTGGGTCTGAACCCGCTGCACGGCACCTTCTGCAGACAGACCTGCCTTGCGGATCATGTCGGAAATTCTTGCTATCCAGCCAGCATCACCTGCCAGCATCCGATAGGTTTCCATAACCTCACCAAGCTCACCCCGTCCTCTCAGATCAGATGCCTTGAACATCCTTTCCAGTCCGACACGCATGGCACTGATCGCCGTTTCAAGGCGCTCAATTTCCACATCCACGTCTTCGGCAACAAGCCGTTGAACGACAATCCGCGGGCGATGAGAAACGGCTTCGCCTGCTGCGAGCCCTCCATTCAGACGGATACCCGGCAGCCGCATCGGCAGGGTTGCATTACCGTCAGCCTGCAGCATTTCCTGACGGTCGATCAGTTCACCGCTGGCCACCAGTTCCGCCATCACCATCGAGACGGTTTCCAGCGTTTCCTGTTCTTCTTCGGTGTAAGTGCGCTGGGTACGGTTCTGAATTGCCAGCACACCAAGTACCCGCCCGCTACGGCGGATCGGCACACCCATCAGTGAATGAAAGATATCTTCCCCGGTTTCCGGGCGGTACACGAACCCCGGATGGCTTCTTGCATCGGCCAGCGCCAGCGGACGGCCTTTAGCCGCGATCAGACCGATCAGCCCCTCTCCGACACGCAGCCGGGTCAGATGGATGGCTTCGCGGTTCAGCCCCTGCGTCGCAAACAGTTCGAGGACTTCGCCTGCCCGCTTGATATAAACCGAGCAGACTTCAGCGACGAGATCAGCCGCGATGATCCGGACGATCGCATCAAGACGTTCTTCTGCGTTTCCGCCACCTGCCATAAGATCGCGAACACGACTCAGCAGTCGCCGCGATCCCGTGGCATTCAGGGGAATAGCAGGATTCATCCCCGCTCTCCTGCGGTGATGGCAATGTCCTCAGATATTAAAGTCTCAGCTATCCGGCGCATCTAGGCCATAGGCAGTGTGAAGTGTTCTCATGGCCAGCTCGGTATATTCTTTCGCCACCAGTACACTGACCTTGATTTCTGACGTCGAGATTACCTGAATATTGATCCCCTTGTCGCCAAGCGCCTGGAACATCATCTGCGCCACACCTGCATGACTGCGCATACCAACGCCGACCACAGAAATCTTCGCAACATTGCGGTCAGGTACCAGCGACTGATAATTCAGTTTATCCCGGTTTGCTTCCAGCACCGAAACCGCCCGTTCCAGATCCGTATTCTGGACCGTGAAGGTCATGTCGGTTGCATCACCGGTTTCTGAAACGTTCTGAACAATCATGTCCACATTGACACTGGCTTCTGCCAGCGGGCCAAAAATCTTGGCGGCGACCCCCGGCTGATCCGGAACCTTCACCAGAGTGATTTTCGCCTCATCGCTGCTGTGCGCGATGCCACTTACCATTGCCTGTTCCACGATTTCATCCTCATCTACAACCAATGTACCGGGACCGCCGGTAAAACTTGATAACACCTGCAGCCGAACCTTGTATTTCATGGCCAGTTCGACTGATCTCGTCTGCAGCACCTTGGCGCCAAGCGACGCCATCTCCAGCATTTCTTCATAGGTAATACGGCTAAGGCGCTGTGCTTTTGTGACAATTCGCGGGTCAGATGTATAGACCCCGTCCACATCCGTATAGATATCACACTGATCTGCCGAAAGGGCAGCCGCCAGTGCGACAGCAGAGGTATCCGAGCCGCCGCGCCCCAGCGTCGTCACCCGGCCATCATCTGCCAGCCCCTGAAATCCGGGAACAACGGCAACCTGACGGTCGGCAAAGCGTTTGATTACTTCATCGGTATCAATCGCCTTGATCCGCGCCTTGCCATGCCGGTCGTCGGTATGAACCGGCAACTGCCAGCCCAGCCAGGAGCGGGCGGGAACACCGATTTCCTGCAACGCGATTGCCAGCAGGCCCGAGGTGATCTGCTCACCGGCGCTGACAACCACATCATACTCCCGCGCATCATGCAGCGGAGAAGCCTGACGGGTATATTCGACAAGCTGGTTGGTAACACCGGACATCGCGGAGACGACAACGGCCAGTTCATGCCCCTGTTCCCATTCCGCCTTGACCCGCTGGGCCACTGCCTTGATGCGTTCGATATCGGCAACCGACGTGCCACCGAATTTCTGGACAATTCGTGCCATCTGACTAGCAATCCCTAACTGACGATATGCCCTTGGCAAGGGCGGCGCGGTTATAACGGGTGTCTTCGGGAATGAGAAGTGCCGGAAACACTTTTCACTTCACATTCCTGTCGATTATCGGTTGACCTCTGCGCGTTTGCGCCTCACCTCTGCTGTAAATAATAAATCGAGCCAGCCCATGATTACCAGCGCCGCAGAAATTACCGGCACCGCCGATGCGAGTGAAATTGCCCGCTTTGAAGCGATGGCAGAGGACTGGTGGAACCCGACCGGCAAGTTTGCACCACTGCATAAGTTCAATCCCGTACGACTGGGCTTTATCCGTGACAGGCTGTGCCAGCAGTTTGACCGTGACCCTTTGTCCGATCGCCCTCTCAAGGGGCTTCGCCTGCTCGATATCGGCTGTGGCGGGGGATTGCTGTCTGAACCCATGACGCGAATGGGGGCCAGCATGACGGGGGTTGATGCGTCCGAACGCAATATCGGGATTGCCGCCGCCCATGCCCGGCAGATGGGATTGGATATCGACTATCGCGCAGGCCGGGTAGAGGACATGGTGGCTTCCGGAGAAACCCCGTTCGATGCGGTGCTGAACTGTGAAGTGGTCGAGCATGTTGCAGATGTCGATCTGTTTCTCGGGTCCTGCGCTGAACTGGTCCGCCCCGGCGGGCTGATGGTCGTCGCCACACTGAACCGCACACCGAAAGCCTTCACCCTTGCCATTGTCGGCGCTGAATATGTGCTGGGCTGGCTGCCCCGCGGCACTCACCAGTGGCGCAAATTTGTGAAGCCTTCTGAAATCGCGGATGCATTGCGCCCCCGTGGAATGGAACTGACCGAAATACGTGGTGTCAGTTACAACCCGGTCAGCGACCGCTGGCGGTTATCTGATGACCTGGCCGTCAATTACATGACAGTTGCGACAAAGCCTGCCTGAGCCCTTCCGGCGGATCAGGCGTCAGACTTCGGCAACCACGGGATTGCCTGAACTTCGACCCCTTCATCGGCAAGCTTCTCGGTTTCTTCCGCCGTCGCCTCACCGTAAATGCCTCTCGCCTCGGACTCGCCATTATGAATATTGCGGGCCTCTTCGGCGAAGCGGTCCCCGACATAATCACAGTTCTGTTCGACGGCACGGCGCAGCTCATGCAGCGCCGTCCGCACCTTCACATCCATTGGAAGGGCCGTCTTTGCCGGTTCCGGCGGCAGCACTTCCTGCCCGCGTTTTTTTGTCGTCGACGACAATCGCGGCGCCATCAGCGCCTTTTCAACATCATCACTTCCGCAAACCGGGCAGGTGACTTCACCGACAGCGACCAGCTTGTCAAAAGCGTCGTTGCCGCTGAACCAGCTCTCAAATTCATGTTCCTGCGCACAGCGCAGGGAAAACTTCATCATTGAAACTCTCCGATCCTGTACCGCATGTAGTCCCCAACATGATGCGGGTCAAATGATAGGATCAAATAAACAATGAGCGCACCAACGGATCAGCAGCCGTCTGGCTGGGTTGCAAAACATCTCCGCCTTGTCCGGGCGGGCGGCACCATACTTGATCTGGCCTGTGGACAGGGCCGTCATACGAGACTGGCCGCAGGCCAAGGCTATTCCGTCGTTGCTCTGGACCGGAACGCCGAAGCACTTGCCATTCTGTCAGGCCTCAGCGGCGTGGAGACTCTGGAGCATGATCTTGAAACCGACGATATGGTCTGGCCATTTGAGGAAATGCAATTCGATGGAATTATTGTCTCGAATTACCTGCATCGTCCGGTTTTTCCGCAAATTCTGTCATCTCTGGCAGATGGCGGCGTACTGATTTATGAGACTTTTGCCAGTGGCAACGAGGCTTTCGGCAAACCCTCCCGCCCCGCCTTTCTGCTTAAAGAAGGGGAACTGCTGGAACTGACCCGCGACCTGACCATTGCTGCTTTCGAGCAGGGGCGGACCAGCCACCCTTCACCTGCCGTTCGTCAGCGTATCTGCGCAATCAGAGGGAGACCCCTGACGGATATACCGCTGGATTAACCGTGGACACCCAGCATCTGGTCGAGGCGTCCGGCGCCATCCAGATTGAACAGATCGTCACAGCCACCGACATGTTTGCCATCAATGAAGATCTGGGGAACCGATGTCCGGCCACCGGCAAGCTCGGTCATCTCCCGCTTCTTCGCGGCATCCATCGTGACGTCGACCTCGTTATACTTGATGCCCTTCTTTTCCAGCAGGCCTTTCGCCCGCCAGCAGAAACCACAGAGCGCACTCGAATAAATTTTTACTTCAGCCATAAGTCTGTCTCCGGAAAATGTTCCCCGACCATATAAGACTTCTCAGCCGTTCTGCAATTGTCATCCGCCCTGTGAGCGCACAACACGCGCAATCGTGAGAACATCAACAAGACCGGCACCCCCACGACGCAGCGCCCGGGTACAGACGGAAACCGTCGCCCCCGTGGTCATCACATCATCAATCAGCAGTACCCGTTTCCCTGCGAGTGCCGGCAGCCGCGACCGGGAAACGGTTATCGCCCCCGCGACATTTCGCAAACGCTGGCGTCGCCCCAGCCGACCCTGACTGGCAGTTGCCCGATGCCGGTGCAACAGATCCACCAGCACCGGCCGGTTGCACAGCCTGCCGATGGCCTGGGCCAGCAATGCAGACTGATTGTAGCGACGGGCAAACAGGCGCCGGGCATGCAGGGGCACAGGGACAAGCAGATCGGCAGCAGTGATCTGGTCACGCCCGGCCTGAATCATCAGCCGGGCCAGCGTCTGCGCACTGTCCGTCCGGTCCCCGTGCTTGAAAGACAGAATGAGAGGCCGGCTGGCATCATCATAGACCAGCGCCGCTCGGGCCTGATGAAAGGCAGGTGGCTCTGCCAGACAGTCCGCACAGCGGGCGTCAGGACCAACATCAAAGTCGAACGGAAGACCGCAGCCCGCACAAAGTGGCGGGGCAATCTGGGTAATCGACCGCCAGCACCTGATACAGAGCAGGTGCTGGCGGTCGATCAGCCCTCCGCAGGATCCACAGCGAGGCGGCAACAGCATATCCAGCCCCCGTCCTGCGATTGTGGGTACGGCTGCCGCAATCCGGCGGGGAATATTCGCCAGGCAATGTAATGACATTTCCCGCTCTTTCTCAGATACCTCCATCACTAAGCCCGTATTGCGACGGCAGGTCGAAATTCGGTCAGAACAGGGAACGTTGTTGAGATATCATCACCCTGACCCGGCTGTACCCATCACGGGAATCAGACGGAAAATGATTATCTGGGCGAGCAGTGAATGTGGTAAACCGATATGGAAAATCAGAGGAAAGTCAGCGATACAAGGCGCAGTCCGGGCTTGATTCCGGCTCTCGGACTATCGATCATCCGGCCACAAAGGATAAACTGACAATGAAACGTTTTCTGCTATTTCCAATGCTGGCCCTGTTTGCCCTTGCTTCTGCAAATTCTGCTTACGCACAGTCCAAGGCAAAAGACGACACCATTGTCATTGATCCGGAGCAGCAGATCTGGCTGCAGCTTCCGACGACGACTGTTCCGGTTCAGGCCGGCATTCACTTCGTCATCGTTGATGTGCTGATTACAGCTGCGAAACATGCGACTTATCTCTGCCGTATCTATCCCCGTCTGAATGAAAAAATTCAGTTCGTTTTTTCTGATAACCCTCCGGCTGCCAATCGACAGGGCATTATACAGGTGCAGGATTACGGGCGACTGCTGAAACCCGGCTTCAACGAAGCGTTACAGGGTGACCTGGTTAAGCGGATCAAGGTTTTTGACGGTGGCCGTCCGAAACCGACCGAACTTGATGATGCAATCATGGAATGTCAGGGATCAGCCGCTATCATGGCCGCGAAATCCTCACTGCGGGATCTGCTCCGCCGCCAACGATAGAAAGCCCTGCTTTTGACAGACGATATTGCTGTTTTCGACCGTGCCTTGCTGCGCCGTCGCCGTGACCGTGCTGCGACTGATTTCGACAGCCATGACTTTCTGTTCCGGGAAACCGCAGACCGGCTGGTCGACCGGCTGGAAGATGTCAAAAGACGGTTTCAGGTTGTTGCAGATATTGGCTGCCATGGTGGCGAGATAGGCCAGACGCTTGTCGAACGCGGTTTTGCGCAGCCGGTCGTTCAGTGTGACCTCTCGCCCCGGCTCGCCAGTCGTGCAGCGCTTGCCGCAAAGGCCCCTGCCATTGCAGCGGATGAAGAATTACTGCCTTTCGCCGCGGGCAGTTTCGATCTGGTCCTCAGCAACCTCTCCCTGCACTGGGTCAATGACCTGCCCGGCGCCCTGATACAGATCCGCAAAAGCCTGGCCCCGGACGGGCTGTTTATCGGCTCCATGCTGGGCGGCGAAACCCTCACCGAATTGCGGGTTGCCCTGCAACAGGCTGAACTGGAACTGGATGGCGGCATCAGCCCCCGCCTGTCGCCACTGGCCGATGTACGCGATGCCGGCGCCCTCCTGCAGCGTGCGGGATTTGCCCTGCCGGTTGCCGACATGGACCGGGTGACCGTTACCTACAGCAACCCCATGAAACTGCTGGCCGACCTGCGGGGCATGGGTGAAACCAATGTCGTTGCCAAACGCCGCAGGAACTTCCTGAAACGCAGCACGCTGATGGCCGCGATGGAGCGCATGATGCAGGACTTCACCGACAGCGAAGGACGGGTTCACGCGACATTTGACATCATCACCCTGACCGGCTGGGCACCCGATGCCTCGCAACCGAAACCTCTGCGTCCCGGTTCAGCGACACAGAAACTGTCCGATGCGCTGGGCGCGATGGAATTCAAGACTGACGACAAGGCCGGCCAATGAATTTCCCTGATCCGCTGGTCAAGGCCACCCTCATCAAGCGCTACAAGCGGTTCCTGGCCGATGTCCGGTTTGAAGACGGCACGGAGACCACCGCCCATATCGCCAATCCCGGCGGTATGATCGGTCTGAAAGATCCCGGCATGACCATCTGGCTGTCACCGGCGCGCAATCCTGCCCGTAAACTGAAATGGTCGTGGGAGATTGCCGAGGCCGACGGCGGCATGGTTGGCGTCTCGACCGCCCATCCCAACGCCATTGCCGAGGAAGCGATTCTGGCCGGACGCATTCCGGAACTGGCGGGGTATGAAAATCTGAGACGTGAAGTGAAATACGGCAAAAATTCCCGCATTGATATCCTGCTGGAAGACCCGAACCGCCCGATTGCCTATGTCGAGATCAAGAATGTACATCTGATGCGCACCCCCGGACTCGCGGAATTCCCCGATGCCGTGACCGCCCGTGGCGCCAAGCATCTGGCCGAACTGGGCGACATGGTCGAGCAGGGGCATCGCGCCGTCATGCTGTATGTGGTTCAGCGTACCGACTGCGACAGCTTTGCACTGGCAGAGGACGTCGACCCGGCTTATGCCGCCGCCTTCCGGCAAGCGATGACTCGCGGAGTCGAAATGTTGTGCTATATGTGCGACATCACGACGCAGAAAATCACCTTGGACAGGCCGCTCCCCCTCACGACCTGAGGCAGCGGATGGAGTAATCATGCAGGATATGGAACTGGCTCAGGAGCCGGATTGGGACATGGAAACACGATCGATCAAATTACACGGCCCGGCGGAATTCGAAGCCATGCGGGTTTCCGGAAAGCTCGCCGCCGAAACCCTCGACATGATCACACCCTATGTCGTTCCCGGCGTGACGACCGGCGAAATCGACCGGCTCTGCCACAACTTCATTCTCGATCATGATGCGATTCCGGCTCCCCTCGGCTACCGCGGATTCCCAAAATCCGTCTGCACCTCCATAAACCATGTCGTCTGTCATGGCATACCGGGGGACAAGAAACTGAAGAACGGCGATTGTATCAATATTGATGTCACGACCATCGTTGATGGCTGGCACGGCGACACCAGCCGGATGTTCTGGGTCGGCGATGTCCCGGTCAAGGCACAGAAGCTGATCGACGTCACCTTTGAGGCGATGTGGGAAGGTATCAGGGTTGTCCGCCCCGGCGCGACCACCGGCGATATCGGACATGCCATCCAGACCTATGCCGAGGCACAGCGGTTCAGCGTTGTCCGGGATTTCTGCGGGCATGGCCTGGGCCGTGTGTTCCATGACGCACCGAACATTCTGCATTACGGCAAAGCCGGCACAGGCACCCCCCTGCAGGAAGGCATGTTCTTCACCATTGAACCGATGATCAATGCCGGACGCCCGGATGTAAAGATTCTCAGCGACAACTGGACTGCGGTCACAAAGGATAAATCACTTTCGGCACAGTTCGAGCACTCCATCGGCGTTACCGCCAACGGCTACGAGGTTTTCACCCTGTCGCCTGCCGGCCTCGACCGCCCTCCCTATGCAGCAACAGCCAGCTGACACAGACACCCCTCAGACGTCCCCGGCGCCGCATTACCTGCAGCACCGGGAGAGATTGCGGACCCGTTTCCTGAATGGCGGCGCGGCAGCTGTTCAGGATTACGAAATTCTGGAAATCCTGCTTGGCGCAGCAATCCCCCGGCGTGATGTCAAACCGCTGGCGAAAGACCTGATCGACCGGTTCGGGGGATTGTCCGGCGTGCTGATGGCAAAGCCGGCAGAACTGACCGCGGTCAAGGGTATCGGCGAGGTCGCGGCTGCGGTGCTGAAATCAGTTCAGGCCGCGGCCCTCCACCTGCACCGTGCCGAGGTTATGGACAAGCCGCTGATTTCTTCATGGGATCAGCTGACGACCTATCTGCGGGCCGTCATGGGCCGAGAAAAAATCGAGCAGTTCCGCATCCTGTTCCTCGACACCCGCAACCGGCTGATCCGCGACGAAGTCCATCAAACCGGCACCGTCAATCACACCCCCGTCTATCCCCGCGAAGTCGTGAAACGGGCTCTGGAAGTCGGCGCTACTGCCGTGATTCTGGCGCATAACCATCCCAGCGGCGACCCCAGTCCATCGCGTGCTGATATCGACATGACCGACAAAATTGTCACTGCCGCCCGCGCCCTCGACATCACCGTCCACGACCATGTCATCGTCGCCGCCGGCAAAACCCTCAGCTTCCGCGAACAGGGTTTGCTTTAGGTATCAGCAGATATCCTTCGCTCAGACCTAACGAAAGCAATTCAGAATGGCCGGACAACAAACTACAGTTCTGTGCCATATTCTTGCCACTTGATATTGATGCAATATCTCGCTACCTGTTTCGTTGAATTCGAAAAAGTGCTGTTTGTATCAATGCTGACCAAAAAACTGATCTCCCTTGCCCTGCTTTTCGCGTTGCTGTTCGCGATTGAGGGCATTGGCGTCCATGGGGAGGCGTTGGCTGAAAATACCAGCATCGGGATTTCACATCAGGTTATCCCTGAAGGTCCACATCACAGCCAGCATGGCCAGAGTCACGGCATCTGCTCGGTTTTTTGTGCATCAATCGCCGAATTTTCCCCGACAATGGTTTCCCAGCCTCTGGAAAACCAGATCCGGTTCGGCTTTGAAGACCAGATAGCAGCATCCCTGCTGCAGGATATACCGTTCAAGCCTCCACGAGCCTGATCCTCAGATCACCGCCCCTTCCGGGCAAAATTTCCATCTGAAATATACGTCCAGTCTGTCTGCACAGATAGCGCAGACGGCCTCAGATCATCCGTCCTGTTTGACATACAGGGCTGACGACGGGGTCCGGACTGTTCGTACACATGATCATGCTATGTACGGAGCTATGAATAATGCCTTACACGAACAACACCAATATCTCATGCGGTCTGGTTGCACTCATCATTGCGGGAGCACTCGTGACCATTCAGCCAGCCAATGCTGGCGGCACACATGGTAAATCTCAGACAGGACACGCAGAAAAGACCGCCAAGGATGCTGACCGGACGATCAAGATTAAAATGCACGACAATCTTTATGATCCGGAAACTATCTCGGTAAAGAAGGGTGAGACCATTCGCTTTGTCGTCCAGAACGACGGTGAATTTGTCCATGAATTCAATATCGGAACAGCTGAAACCCATGCCGGTCATCAGAAAGAAATGATGATGATGATGGAACACGGCGTCCTGCTGCCCGACCGCATCAACCGGGCCATGATGAAGATGGATATGGGGAATGGTGTAACCATGGAACATAACGACCCGAACAGTGTCCTGCTGGAACCGGGGGAAGTCGGCGAGGTTATCTGGACGTTCGATGAAACGGCAGATCTGGAGTTCGCCTGCAATGTTCCGGGGCACTATGAGAGCGGCATGGTCGGCAAAGTGACCATCTCGCCGAAACCCGCCTCCTAAACCTGAACCGGGCATGACGAACGGTCTCGTCATGCCCGGTGATTTTCAGTTCATCCGATTCAAGGAGCAGACGAAATGAAGTTTCGGTCTCTTTATGTCATTGCGGCCACGCTGGCCCTGACGGCAGTTTCCATGCAGCAATCCCAGGCTGTCGAATATGATCTCACTGTAGACAGGGTGGCGATCGACATCGATGGCGAAACCACCTACGGCATTGGTTACAACGGTGCCTCACCCGGACCCGTCCTTCGATTCAGGGAAGGTGAAGATGCGGTTATCCGCGTTACCAACAATCTGGACGAAACGACCTCAATCCACTGGCACGGCCTCATTCTGCCGTACAGGATGGACGGGGTGCCGACGATAAGCTTCGACGGCATTGCACCCGGCGAGACCTTCACCTACCGGTTTCCGGTCCGTCAGAACGGAACATACTGGTTTCACAGTCATTCCGGCTTTCAGGAGCCTGACGGGGCTTATGGTTCAATCATCATTGAACCTGAAAGCCGTGAGCCGTTCAGGTTCGACCGTGAACATGTGATTATCCTGAAAGACAAACACCCGCATTCCGGCGACCGGATCATGCGCAATCTGAAAATGTCGGCTGACTATTATAACCGCAAACAGCAGACCCTCGGCGATCTGTTCTCCGATTTCCGCGACAAGGGAATAGAAGCCACCGTCGCAGACCGCAAGGCCTGGGGCGACATGCGAATGGTCCCGACAGATATCGAGGATGTGCAGGGTTTCACAGGTCTCATCAACGGAAAGACCCCGGCACAGAACTGGACCGGATTATTCAACCCCGGTGAGCGGGTACGCCTGCGTTTCATCAATGCATCTGCCATGACTTACTTCGACGTCCGGATTCCCGGTCTTGAAATGCTCGTTGTTCAGGCCGACGGGAATAATGTTCAACCGGTAAAAGTCGATGAATTCCGGATTGCCGTTGCTGAAACCTATGATGTGATCATCCAACCCAAAGAAGACAGGGCCTACGCCATTATGGCCGAGTCAATGGGACGCTCCGGCTACGCAGCTGCAACACTGGCTCCTCGCGACGGTATGAAAGCAGACACGCCTGCCCCGCGAACAAAGACACCCCTGCTGACCATGGCCGACATGGGCATGGACCATGGCGATATGCCGGGAATGGATCATTCCAAAATGCAGGGCATGAACAAGGGAATGGACCATTCCACTATGAAAGGAATGGACCACTCAAAAATGCAGAAGATGGACCATTCTTCGATGAAGGGCATGGATCATTCCAAAATGCAGGGAATGAGCAACAAGGCCGATGATCCGTTCTATGCAACCGGCAGCGGGCTTATTCCGGCAGCCGAGAATGGTGGCCGCTTCCTGTCCTACGCAGATCTGAAAGCACAGAAACCACGCTATAAGCTCCGGCCTGCAAACCGTGAAATTGAACTGCGGCTGACCGGAAATATGGAACGTTATGTCTGGTCGATTAACGGCGTGAAATACGAAGATGCAGACCCTATCCGGCTGCAATATGGCGAACGGGTCCGGATTACCTTCATCAATGAAACGATGATGTCGCATCCGATGCATCTTCACGGGATGTGGTCGATTCTGGATAACGGAAACGGCAAATGGAATCCGATAAAGCATACCGTGAATATCAATCCCGGCACGACAGTCTCCTTCGAAACCGAAGTCGATGAACCGGGTCAGTGGGCATTTCACTGCCATCTTTCCTATCACGCCGCGGCCGGAATGTTCCGGAAAGTCATCGTCGAAGGCGGACCCAAATCCGCCTCAACCAGCACAATCAATTGAGGAGGCAGGAAATGAACTCGTTTACACGCACCATTACCCTTGCCTGCGCGACTGCGCTGGCAGCACTGACTTCAACGACTGCATCAGCCCAGTCCAAAGGTCTCGTTTATTACGGCCTCCAGATGGAAGAGCTTGAATACCGGGCCGGAGATGAAGGTGAAAAACTGCTCGTCTGGGATGGAGATGCCTTCATCGGAACCGATGAACTGAAACTCCGCTGGCTGGGTTCCGGTGAACAGGACCTGGGTGAAGGAAAACTCGGCAAGCTGGAAAACCGGCTGGTTCTTCAGACTCCCGTTTCCGACTTTTTCGATATCAAGGGCGGACTGCGTTATGATTCACCGGATGGCCCAAACCGGGTCTATGGTGTCGTCGGTCTGGCCGGTCTTGCAAAGCAATGGTTTGAAATCGACGCAGATCTGTACGTCAGTGAAAAGGGAGATGCCAGTGCCCGGCTGGATGCCGAGTATGAAGTACTGCTGACCAACTGGTTGATACTGACACCGTCTGCCACATTCGGCATTGCTGCTACCGACGACCGCGAAGCAGGCGTCGGCGCCGGCCTCTCTGATATCGAAGTCGGACTACGGCTCAGCTACGACGTGGTCGACCGCATGATCTCGCCTTATGTCGGCATCGTTTACGAACGGAAGTTCGGCAAGACCGCCGGATTTGCCCGTGATGAAGATGAAGCAGTCGATTCAACATTCGCTGTTGTCGGCCTGCGCCTGCAATTCTGATCAACGGACTTCAGTCTCCCGGAGTGCATCACAAGTGCTCCGGGAGATTCCCTAAAAATCGCGTTTCTGCGATACCCGTTCCCGAAGCATCTCCACGAAGGCGGCTGCTGCCGGGGACAGTTCATAGCCATTGCGCTGATAGACAGAGAAAGCCCGCTGGTTCGGTTCGTCTTCAAGGTCGATAAAACGCACGTTAAATCCGGAAGCCAGATTGTTCGCATAACGCGGGGCAACCGTCACCCCCACACCCTTGCTGACCAGTGACAGGGCAGTGGTGAGATAACGGACTTCCGTCGCGTCAGACAGGCGCAGGCTGGTCTGACTGCTCTCAAGCGTGCGCTGAATATGACCACTGAATTCGTTGGAATAGATAATCCAGCGTTCTCCGACCGTATCCCGCCAGCGCAATTTCGGTTTATCGGCCAGCGGGCTGTCTGCCGGGCAGACAATCTGCAACGGTTCATCCCACAGAAAGTCCGCCTGAAGATCATTCGGAATTGCCCGCTCCGGACCAATACCGATCTCTGCCTCATGCGCCTGAATGGATGAAATGATCCTGTCCGGCGTGGTGTCGAACAGCTTGAGCGTGACATTTGGATAGCGGGCCCGGAACTCGCCAATCGCGTCCGGTATCCAGGCACAGGCCAGCATCTGCGGTACAGCGAGACGCAGAATACCACGCTGAAGTTCCCGCATATCAACCGCGCCTTCCTCCACCTGTCGAAGGTCATCCAGCATCCGGCGGGCCAGCGGCAGAATTTGTCGTCCCGCCTCGGTCAGAAGAACCTTCCGGTTCACCCGGTCGAACAAGGGCATCCCGAACTCTGTTTCAAGCTGACGAACCAGCATGCTGACCGCAGATTGCGTGAGATGCATATTGTTGGCCGCCAGTGTGAAACTGGCCGCATCAGCGACACTGCGAAACGCCCGGAGCTGACGAAGCGTTATATTCATAAGACTACCTGATTCATACTTCAGAAAAATTCATTGGAATGATGCTTAACTTATCCAGACAATAAAATCGAGTGGGGGAACGCCGGTTAACGGTGCAGGATCAGTTTGGGGAAGCATATGCATATCGCCGTCATCGGAGCCGGAATTGTTGGCGTGTCCACTGCGGCTTATCTGCAGCGCGATGGCCACGTGGTGACTATTATTGACCCTTTGGACGCTGGCGAGGCATGTTCTTTCGGCAATGCCGGGTCGCTGTCACCGAGTGCCTGCCTGCCGGTTGGTATGCCCGGCATGTGGAAAAAAGTGCCGAAATGGATACTGGACCCGATGGGGCCACTGACCATTCGCACCGCTTACCTGCCGAAAGTTGCCCCCTGGCTGTTTCGTTTCGTCAGTCATTGCACCAAACCGGAAGTTGAACGCATCGCCAGCGCCATGCGCAATCTGCTGGCTCCCGTGTTCGAAAGCTACGAACCGCTGCTGCAACGATCCGGCGGCATGGGACTGATCCGGCGGTCCGGCTGCCTGTATGTTTATTCATCACCGGAAACGGCCGCCCAGTGGAAATGGGGCATGGACCTGCGCCGCAGCCTCGGTGTCGAGATGCGCGATGTGGATCATGAAGAACTCGAAGACATGGAACCAGACCTGAAAGGCCGGTTCCGGTTCGGTATTTATGCGCCGGAAAACGGCTCAACACTGAACCCGTCCGCGCTGGTCAAAAACATTTACAGTCAATCGGTCAGCGATGGTGCAACCCACCTGAAACAGCGGGTCGCCGGATTTGAACAGACCGACGGCATCGTGACGGCCGTCCGCTTTGAAGATGGCGACCGTCTGGCCGTCGATGGCGTTGTCATTGCTGCCGGTGCCTGGTCAGCAAAACTGACGGCAGAGCTTGGCGCACATATTCCTTTGGAGACCCAGCGTGGCTATCATGTCACCGTCAAGAGCAACAACCTGAAGCTGAGTCACACCGTTATGGCCGTCGAACATAATCTGATGGTCAATCCGATGGAGATGGGCCTCCGGCTGGCGGGCACTGTTGAACTGTCCGGGCTGGAAGCTCCGCCGCGATATGAACGTGCGGATGCCTTGCTGAAACAGGGCAAGGACATGTTTCCGCATCTTGATACCAGCGACATTTCACGCTGGATGGGCCACCGCCCCTGCCTTCCCGACAGCATGCCCGTGATTGACCGTGCCCCCCGGGCCGAGAATGTCTGGTTCGGGTTTGGTCATGGCCATGTCGGTATGTGCAGCGGTGCAACAACGGGCCGGGAAATTGCCAATCTGGTTGCCGGACGGGAACCTGAACTTGACCTGAAACCATTCAGCGCCACCCGTTTTCGTCTGGCATTCACCGCATGACAGCATCCGTGACATGGGCGCTCGGGGTCGATATCGGCGGTACTTATGTCGATATCATCGCCCGTGGCAGTGACGGATCATTGCGCAGTGACAAACGCCCCTATCCGCCCGGTGCCAGCCAGGCCACAGCAACCTTCAGTGCTGTCACGGGTTTTCTGGACGCTGAAAATATAAGTCCCGGCAGTGTCGCCCGTATCCTGCATGGCACCACACTGGCAACCAACACACTGCTGGAGCGCCGGGCCGCACCGGTCGGTGTAATCACAACACAGGGTTTTGAGGACATCCTTGCGATTGGACGGCAGAGCCGTGACGATCTCTATAGTCTGGCACCTGTCTCAACCTCGCCCGTCGATATATTCCCGACGCCTTTACGGGCCGGCATTGCCGGACGCCTGACAGCCGATGGCACTGAAATAACGCCGCTCGACACGGACGCCCTGATTCCGGTTGTTGAAAACATGATCGAACAAGGTGTCAGCGCCGTTGCGGTCTGTCTGTTGCATTCCACCGTCAATCCGGAACATGAATGCGCGGTTGCTGATGTCATCACAGCCCGTTTTCCCGACCTGCTGGTGTCCCTGTCGCATCAGGTTGACCCGGCACCCGGAGAATATGAACGGTTTCTCGCCACCGCGCTTGATGCCTATATCAAGCCAATGGCAATGGCCTATCTCAGCGACCTTTCCTCGCAACTGAATACAGCCGGTCTGCCCGCACCCGAGATCGTGACATCCGATGCGACCGTGGTCATAGCCGCTGATGCGGCCAGAATGCCCCTGCGTCTCGCCATGTCCGGACCTGCCGCCGCCTTGCGGGGGTTTGAAGCCCTGACCCGCCGTCACCAGAACACAGGCCGGACCACTTCAATCACCCTGGAGACCGGGGGCACCACCAGCGATATCGGTATGATCCGGCGGGGTGAACTGACCAGCGGTCGCAACCTTGATATTGGCCATCTGGCCATCCGCCAGCGGTCTGTCGATATCAGTTCCACCGCTATCGGAGGCGGCAGCATTCTGCGTGTCAATGAAGCAGGCGCTTTGCGCGTTGGCCCCGACTCCGCTGGTTCAGACCCCGGCCCTGCCGCGTTCGGACGTGGCGGCACAGTACCAACACTGACCGATGCACTCGTCGTTCTTGGCCGGCTTCCTGACAGTCTGGCCGGTGGTATTGATCTGGATACCGGGGCGGCAAAATCCGTCATGATGGAGATCGCCCGCCCTCTGGGTTGCGATATCAACACTGCATCCGAAGCCGCTGTTGCGACAGCAGCGACCGCCATTGCAGAGGCCATGAAGTCACATGCCTTCAGGCGAGGCATTGATCCGGCAGAAGCCATTCTGATGGTCGGCGGCGGCGGTGGCGGACAACATGCCGCCGAGGCAGCCGAACTGGCGGGGATAGAGACCGCACTGGTTATCGCCCAGGCAGCCATCATTTCAGCCGCGGGTTGTCTCGCCTGCTATCCTGTCAGCGCATCAGAACAAAGCCTTCTGCAGGAACTGACCGAAGCCGCCTTTTCAGAGCTTTGCGCTGAGGCACTGCGAACCGGCAGAGACCTGACCGGCGACAACCCGGCACGCTGTCTGCTGGATATTGCCTATCGCGGTCAGCAATCCCCCATCGAAATCCCGTTCGATCCGGAACAGGATAGTCTTTCAGATATTTCCGAACGATTTGACCGGGCACATGAGACCCTTCGGGGGCATGCCGGTGGTAAAAGCCGCATCCTCCACCGTCTGCGGGTCGAGAAGCCGCGCAATATTCCGGAGGTCACAGCCGAAACATCTGTTGCCCCACACACAAACCATACATCTCCGTTTCCTGAGAGCGGGACGGGGCCGCAGTCCTTGTTTTCTGACCGGACAAGCATCTGGGTACCGCGAGGGTGGAACTGGCAGAGACTGGATGGTGGTGACATTCTGCTGTCACAGGAAAAGAGGGCAGCATGACAAGTCCCGCCATCGCGCCTGATCTCATCCGCCATATCGAGCCGACCCGGCTGACCCTGCAGGCCATTGCCGACCGGATGCAGAACAGTCTGGTTTCCGGCGCCCGATCCGCCATTGCCCGTGAGGCCGGAGACGCCGCCGCCGCCCTGTTCATGGCCGATGGAAAACTGATCGCACAGGCCCGGTCCCTGCCCCTGTTGCTGGGGTCGCTGATCCCCGCCGTACAGGCGACCCTGAAAGCATTTCCCGCATCAGATATGCAGCCCGGCGACGGGTTCCTGCTGAACGATCCATGGAACGGCGGGGCACATCTGCCCGACCTGACGCTGATCCGACCGGTCTTTGACGGGAATCATCTGATCGGCTTTGGCGCAGCCAGCCTGCATCATCAGGATGTCGGGGGTATTACCCCCGGTTCGATCCCGCCGAACGCCCGGTCAATCTTCGAGGAAGGCCTGCGCCTGCCCCCTGTCCAGTCGCATCGCGCAGGCGAACTGGAACCATCCATTGCTGCCATTCTGACCGCGAACAGCCGCACACCGGAGGCCCTGCTCGGTGATCTCGCGTCACAATGGTCCTGCCTTGTTCTTGGCGGACGGGAACTGGCGCAACTGGCAGGCCGCCTGGGCAACAACTATTCCCGCGCCTGTCAGACACTGATCCATCAGTCCGAAGCCATGACACGGGCCGCCCTGTTACGGGAACCCGACGGAACAAGTGAGTGGGAAGACCAGCTCGACAGTGACGGCGTGACTACGGACCCTGTAATAATCCGGGTCCGGATTGATAAGACCGGCGATCATGTCCGGATTGATTTTACCGGCTCGTCACCCCAGACCAG
>TARA_R110000787_G_scaffold47646_4_pt1 | contig 18273 bp, 23 predicted proteins | sample TARA_R110000787 | Tara Oceans TARA_R110000787 (sample SAMEA4397920) | marine metagenome | biome: Polar Biome; feature: [DCM] deep chlorophyll maximum layer (ENVO:01000326); material: water (ENVO:00002006), including particulate matter (ENVO:01000060) such as... | depth 35 m
CGTAGCTTTCTAACTTATGACCGTGAGGTCAATGGGTTAGGCAGCGATAGCGAGTGCTTCATTATCATTTGCACTTATAGGTTTTGAGCAATCACGGCATACTCAGGCCGGGCAAAAATAACGTTTTTGAACACCCGTCGATCCTAATTCGGCCCCATCAACAAAGGCGTCCTGCATCGCTGCAAATCGCCTGAAATGGTGGAGCCGCCGGGTACTGCCCCCGGGTCCGTAGTGTCTATTACACGCCATCATTTATCACCATAGTCCGCCGAAACGGACAGCCCTTATATAGCGATGATATTCTGAATGAACAGTGCACAGAGAAGAAAAAGGGCCAACCGGTCTCCCGGTTGACCCTCCTCTAGTTCCCCAAAGGGAATTCGTAATTACTGGGCGAGAACGCCTTCTTCAGCATCGGCCTTGTCTTCCAGGGCATCAGCCTTGTCTTCCATAGCTTCCGCTTTGTTTTCGAGCGATTCTTCAGAAGCATCGGTTGCCGCGTTGTCAGCAGCTTCGTCGAGACGGTCTGCTTCCATTTCGGCTTCCTGCGCCTGCATTTCAGTTTCAGTTTCCGCGCCGCTCGTGTCTTCCTGTGCACAGGCGCTCAGCGCCAGAGCAGCAGCAGAAGCGGTCAAAATCATCATTTTACGCATAATAATCCCTCGTCAATTAGAAGGAGCAAAAATGGGCTCCTCGATGACTTCAACCTGCCCAGGAAAGATTGGTTCCCGAACATGCGAAAAAAAATCAAAAAAAAGGGCCAACCAGTTACCCGGTTGACCCTCCTCTAGTTCCCCCAAGGGAATTTCGGATAGTGTAAAGCTTACTCGGTAACGGCTGCGTCTGCAGGTGCAGCTTCAGCGTCGGCAGGAGCAGCTTCAGCGGTTGCTTCTTCAGCAACTGGAGCAACTTCTTCAGCAACCATAGCATCTTCAGCAGGTGCAACTTCTTCGGTTGCAACTTCGTCGGTTACTACAGCATCTTCAGCTGGAGCATTGCAGGCACTCAAAGCGAATACAGCTGCTGATGCAGCCAGAACAGCGAATTTACGCATAATAATTAGTCCCCTATAGTCGTTCAAATCGGCTGAGAATCAATCCAGCCGAGCGAGCCTATAGGATCGAAAAATCCGAATGTATCTCAAAAAATGAGGTCATCATTTATCTTGTTGTAAGATAAAGAATATTATTCATATTTCGCTGTGCTTTTATGGCACGCACCTTGAAAATCCGCAAGATTCAGAAACAAATATCGCCCCTTTTGCGATGCATGTTTTGCGTCACACAAACCACGCGGCAAAAGGGGCGATCTCGGCGATCCTGAATTGTTATTTTTTCAGGGCGTCCCGGATTTCGGTCAGCAGGTCAATTTCACTCGGTCCCGGATCGGCCGCTTCCTCCTCTGCCTTCTTCATAATCTTGTTGGCATAGCGGACGATCATGAAGATGATGAACGCCAGGATGACGAAGTTGATCACCACGGTCAGGAACTGGCCCCAGCCGAGCATCGGCACGCCGGCTTCCTTCAATGCCGCATAGTCGGTCATCGCACCGGCATAATCGGCAGATGGCGAGCCGAGCAGGATGAACATGCCAGAGAAATCGGGTACGCCGAATAGGGCGCTGACAATCGGCATGATGACATCTTCGGTCAACGATGTGGTAATCGTCGCAAAAGCCGCGCCGATAATGACGGCGACCGCCAGATCGAGCACATTGCCCTTCATAATAAAGGCCTTAAACTCGTTTAACATATGACTTACCTTCCAATTTCCAAAGACGTGTAAATGTATGAAAAATCCAAAATAGTCGAGGGAAGTCGTTGCAAAAGTGGCGGTTGATACCTATTTTTACAAAGTGGTGCGGCCTATCGCCGCGTGGATGGAGGGATTTCAAACATGCTGAATAAACTGATCAAAATTCTGGTGGTTCCGGCCGTGGCCTTGTCGCTAAGCGCCTGCGGAATCAACAGCGTGCCGACAGCGGAAGAAAATGCAAAAGCCAAATGGGCCGATGTCGAAAGCACCTATCAACGCCGCGCCGACCTCATTCCGAATCTGGTCGAAACGGTGAAAGGCTTCGCGACCCAGGAACAGGACACGCTGACAGCCGTGGTTGAAGCCCGGGCGAAAGCGACTTCCATTCAGCTCAGCGCCGATGATCTTGGCGATGCCGCGAAAGTCCAGGAATTTGCCGCAGCACAAGGCGCGCTTTCACAAGGACTGGGACGCCTGATGGCAACCGTCGAAGCTTATCCCGATCTCAAATCCAACCAGAATTTCCTAGCGCTGCAAAGCCAGCTCGAAGGCACGGAAAACCGGATCAATGTTGCCCGCCGCGATTATAACGAAGCGGTTCGGGAATATAATACAACCATCCGCACCTTCCCCGATATTATCGGCGCGAAGATCATCCACGGAGCGGAACCCATGGAACCATTTGCAGCCACAAGTGAAGGCGCCGACGAAGCACCTGCAGTCAGCTTTTAAGGGTGATTGCACTTCGGTCCATTCTGCCGCTCAAGGGCGTCTTTGGCTTGGTGGTCGTCTTGCTGGCGATCACCAGCCCGGCTTTTGCCCAAAGCTTTCCTGAACTTACCGGCCGTGTTGTCGATCAGGCCGATCTGCTTGATCCTGCACAGGAAGCTGAACTCACGGCAAAACTGGCTGCACTGGAAACCCAGTCCAATCGCCAGCTCGTTGTCGCCACGGTCAACAGTCTCGAAGGCTACGACATCGCCGACTATGGCTATCAGCTGGGCCGGACGTGGGGTATCGGTCAGGATGGCGAAGGCGAGACCGAAAAGGACAATGGTCTGGTTCTGCTGGTCGCACCCAATGAACGCAAGGTGCGGGTCGAAGTGGGCTATGGCCTCGAAGGCATCATGACCGACGCACTGTCGAGCATGATAATCCAGAATGATATTCTGCCTCAGTTCCGCAACAACAATATGGCGGGCGGCATTATTGCCGGGGTGGACCGGATAGCAAACCAGCTGGTTCTGCCGGAGGAAGAGGCGCGCGCGGTGGCGCAGCAGGCCAGCCAGCAGGCAGATAAAGGCGATGGCGAGAATATCGGCCTGGCGATTTTCTGGATCTTCATTCTCATCTTCTTCGTGATCATTCCGATGTTCTCGAACCGCGGTGGCAAACGCTATCGTCACGGCGCTGGTCCGGTCGTCATCTGGGGCGGTGGTTCCAGCTGGGGCGGCGGCGGCAGTAGTGGCGGCGGTTTCGGTGGCGGCGGCTTTGGCGGAGGCGGCGGCAGCTTCGGCGGCGGCGGCGCGTCGGGGGGCTGGTGATGAGCAAAGTGAACCAGTTTACGCCCGACGATCACAAGATCGTTACGTCCGCCGTTTCGCTGGCCGAAAAAACTACTGATGGCGAAATAGTGACCATCGTGACCGGCGAATCCGATCATTATGGCGATGTTGCCTGGGCTATATCAGGACTGGTCGCGCTTACCGCATTGCTGGTGGTCAGCCTGTTCCCGGAAATCTATTTGAATATTATCGACTGGTTCACCGGCGGCTGGAGCGGAATTTCCGCCCTGCCCTATTGGGCTTTGTTCGCTTTCACCGCGCTGAAATTTCTCGGTACGCGCCTTATCCTGATCTGGAAGCCGTTGCTGTTCATCATGATCCCGGCTCCGATCAAAAAAGCGCGTGTACGCAAACGGGCGATATCCCTGTTCCGTGTTTCGACCGATCACCGGACGGTCGGTAGAACCGGCATATTGCTATATCTTTCAATGCACGAACATCGCGCGGAAATTGTGGCTGACGAAGCCATTGTCGCAAAGGTGGAACCGGCTGTCTGGGGCGATGCGATGGTAGCGATGATCGATCTGGTACGCGCCGGAACGCCTGGCAAAGGCATGGCGGAAGCAGTGCGCCAGATGGGTATCGTTCTGGCTGAACATTTCCCCAAAACCGACCAGAACCCGAATGAACTGCCCGACAGGTTGATCGAACTTTGAGCACCGATAACGGCGCGAAAACCGAGATCATGTGGGAAGGCCGGTTCATCACGGCCAAGCGCGAAGGCAAATGGGAATATGTGTCGCGCAGCCGCGGCATACGCGCCGCCGTGATATTAGCAATTGACGAAGGCCATGTCCTCCTCGTCGAGCAATATCGCGTACCACTGGGAAAATCCTGTATCGAACTTCCTGCCGGACTGGTTGGCGATCATGATGATAATAGAGATGAAGACAGGTCCATAGCGGCGATCCGCGAACTGGAAGAAGAAACCGGCTATCACGCCGAAACTATTCAGGATTGCGGCGAATTTTATTCCTCGCCGGGTATGGTGTCGGAGAGCTTTTCGCTGTTCAAGGCGAGCGGATTGACCAAAGTCAGCGACGGCGGTGGAGTGGACGGAGAGAATATCACCGTCCACCGGGTCGCGCTGACCGCGCTGAATGATTTTATTGAAACAAAACGCCAAGCCGGCCTTGCGATCGACGTCAAACTCTTGCTGTTCTTCCCATTCTCTTAGGGAGAACCGGGCGAGACAATGCGCGGGCTACCGAAAATTATCGGCGTAAGCCTGAATTTTCAGAGTCTTGTGCGGTGTCGGAATCACTACATAATCTATCGCATGTTTGTCGGCATAGGCTTTGGCGGCGTCGCAGCTATCAAAACTCAACTCTACCTGCCGCTGGGTATCGCCCGACCCCGCCCAACCAGTCAAAGGATCAGGTTTGCGCGCTTCTGCCGGTTCAAATTCCAACATCCATTTGTCGGTCAGCGCCCTGCCCGACTGCATCGCGTTTCTGGGGATTTGATAAATTCGTGCGGCCATGTTTCGTTCCTGTCCTGAACCGGCTCAATAAGCGCGGGAAATGGCAAATTCAACTGCTTCGGTCATTGCTTCCCGGGCTTTTCCGGAGGTAAATATGCCAAGTGCATCAATTGCGCGCTGACCATAATGGCGTGCGCGCGACATCGTATCGTCAATCGCGCCGGTCGAGCGCAGCAGACCGGTCGCGCGAGCGAGATCCTCATCGGAAGATTTATGGCCGATGATCGCGTCTTTCCAGAATTTGCGATCTTCTTCGCTGCCCCGCGCATAAGCCAATATGACCGGCAAAGTCACCTTGCCTTCGCGGAAATCATCACCAGCGTCCTTGCCCATGGTTTCGCGATCAGAACTATAGTCGATCGCGTCATCGACGAGCTGGAATGCAATGCCGAGATTGCGACCATAGCTGTCGAGCGCCAGTTCGGCTTCTTCGTCACATTCGGCCACAACCGCAGATATCCGGCTGGCAGCGGCAAATAATGCGGCCGTTTTTGCGCCGATGATATCGAGATAGCGATCTTCGCTGGTATCAATCTTGCGCTGGGCGGTCAGCTGATTGACCTCGCCTTCGGCGATAACCGCCGAGGCGTTGGAAAGAATCTTGAGAACCTTCAGCGAGCCGTCTTCAACCATCAGTTCAAAAGCCCGGCTGAACAGGAAATCGCCGACCAATACGGTGGCAGGATTGCCAAAGATCAGATTTGCGGCAGCTTTACCGCGCCGCAGGTCGGAACCATCGACAACATCATCATGAAGCAGCGTGGCGGTATGGATAAACTCGACCGCTGCCGCCAGTTTGAAATGGCGGTCACCCGGATACCCGATCAGCTTTGCCGCCGCGAGGGTCAGCATGGGCCGCATGCGTTTGCCGCCACCGGCGATCAGATGTCCGGCAAGTTTCGGAATAAGGGGTATTTCGGACTGCATCCGATCTAGAATCACGCTGTTGACCTGATTCATATCGCTGGCGACCAGTGACATGAGGGGTTCAAGCGATGGTGCGGAGTCCCGCCCGAGATGATGGACCGTTGCTGACATGTTGCACCGGATGTGGCAAGTCACTAGGGATAAGGCAAGTGAAATCAGGACCGGTTCGGTTGCGCTCCGCACATGTGGGGCGAAATCTGCAGCTGGTGATAATCAGGCGACGAAACATGGACGAAAAGCTGCAACAATTCCGCGAAAGCATCAACAATATCGACGCGGCGCTGGTGTTCATGCTCGCCGAACGGTTCAAGGTGACCCAGGCGGTCGGCGAATATAAAGCCAAGAATGATTTGCCACCGGCGGATGCAAGTAGAGAGCAGGAACAAATTGCAAGGCTGCGACAGCTGGCCAGCGACGCCAATCTTGATCCCGAATTTTCGGAAAAATTCCTGCGTTTCATCATTGATGAAGTGATTCGCCATCACGAACGGATCCGCAGCGAAACCGACTAAATCTCGACGATCTCGCTCTTCGGCAATCGCAAGCGTACCAGCAGCCCACCGAGATCTTCGCTTTCTTCCAGCGATACCGATCCGTCATAAATTTCCGCAACATCCCGGACAATGGCCAGACCCAGCCCTGTGCCGGGCTTGCCGCTGTCGAGCCGGGCACCGCGATCGAATATGCGCTGGCGGTCCTTCTCGGGAATCCCGCGCCCATCGTCCTCGATCAGCAGTTCGACAAATTTATCGGTGGTTTCGACGGTGATAAACACGCTGCCGCCGCCATATTTGGCAGCATTCTCGACGAGATTGCCGATCATTTCATCAAGATCCTGGCGCTCGACCGATGCGACCGCATCCTTGTCGCCATCAATATCGATCCGGACATGCGGGTAGAGCCGTCCGACCGCGCGTTCGACGGCTTGCAGGCTTTGCCAGACCTTGGCCCGACTGTGGGCATGGCCTCGCCTGCCCACTGCTCGCGCGCGCGCCAGATGATGGTCGACCTGCCGCCGCATCACGCCAGCTTCGCGGATCACTGTATCGGCCAGATCATCGGCTTTGGCCGTCGCGCTGTTCATGATCACAGTCAGCGGGGTTTTCAGCGCGTGGGCCAGATTACCGGCGTGCCGCCGCGCCTCCTCTGCCTGTTTTTCATTATGGTCGAGCAAAGCGTTGAGTTCATCGACCATCGGCGTGACTTCGTTCGGCATCGGTTCTACCACCCGGCGCTGTTGGCCGGTTCGCATCGCCGCAATGGCAATGCGGATCTTGCGCAGCGGCCACAGGCCGTAGAGCGTCTGCAGCGCCGCCATGCCGATCAATCCAAGCGCGAGAATCAGGAAACTGTTGACCAGAATCGAGCGGATATTGGCGATCTGGCTGTCCAGACCATCGCGGCTTTGCGCCACCTGGAACAGCCATTTTGTCTCGGAGTCCGGCAGGATAATCGTGCGTTCGAGCATCCGCAGCGGCTCATCCGGAAATTGCCTGCTGTCGTAGATATGGGTTTCACGGTCGTCATGACTATTGTTAAACTCGAGCGTGCGATCCCAGAGGGAGCGGGAGGGAAAGTCGTCATGGCCATCGCCGCTGATCTGCCAATAAAGACCGCTATTGGGCTCAAGGAAGCGCTGGTCTCCCAGCGGCCGGTTCAGAAAAACTTCGCCATCGGGACCGATTTCGGCCGAAGCGATCATCGCCGTCAGCACATATTCCAGCTGATTGTCGAAATTGCGGGTCACCGCATCGTTCAACACGCGGTCCAGCGCGAAACCGCCACCGAACAGCAGGATGACAATCCATGCCGCAGCGATCCCGATCATCCGGCGCCCGAGGGAACCAGTGGTCTGGGTGCCTAGCCGATTATGGGTTGACGGTGCCTTTTCATCGACCGGAATATCTATCTGGGCTGGTTCATTCAGGCTTCGGGATCCTCTAGACTATAGCCAAGCCCCCGAATCGTCGAAATAACTTCCGCGCCCAGTTTCTTGCGGATACGGGTGACGAAGACTTCAATCGTGTTCGAATCCCGATCAAAATCCTGATCGTAAATATGCTCGATCAGTTCGGTACGGGATACGACCTTGCCTTTGTGGTGCATAAGATAGGACAGAAGCTTATATTCCTGCGCCGTCAGCTTGACAGGACTGCCGTCCAGAGTCACTTTTCCGGACCGCGTGTCTAGCCGTACGGCGCCTGCAGTAAGTTCGGACGAAGCATTGCCCGAGGCGCGGCGGATGAGCGCTCTGAGCCTGGCGATCAGTTCTTCGGTCTGGAACGGCTTCGCCAGATAATCATCGGCACCGGCATCCAGTCCCGCGACCTTGTCCGACCAGCTGTCACGGGCAGTAAGAACCAACACGGGGAAATTGCGTTCTTCCTTGCGCCAGCGATCGAGCACGGTCAGGCCGTCAACCTCGGGCAGACCCAGATCGAGGATCACCGCGTCATAGTCTTCGGTCGAACCCATGAAATGGCCGTCCTCGCCGTCTGTCGACAGATCAATGGCATAGCCATTGGCCTCCAGTGTCGATTTCAGCTGTTGCCCCAGCGTGGGTTCGTCTTCAACGATCAAGACGCGCATGCTTGTCCTCCGAAATAATGCCTGTTTCTGTGGGATAGCCTATATCACCATCCCGAAAACGCACAATGATATTAGAAAATACGGGATTCAGAAAATCTGGGAATAGCCAGTCTTGCTCAGCGCGTCTGACGCAGAATCGCGCCGGTCCGGCCATCGACATCAACGAACACGACGCGCCCGTCACGAATGAACTTCAGCCGGTAGACTTGGGCGCCCGGATCAAACTCCGGCCCGATATATTCGCTACCTGCCATTCTCGGCAAAATCTGGTTCTCGATCGAGCGGATCGACTTCACCTTGCCGGCCATCATTTGTGCGCGTGCCTCGTTCTGCTCGCTGCGGCGTTCCTTGGACGAAGCCACTTGCGGCGCAGCCGCAGCCACGCCGAGCACGAGAAGGGACAAAAAGGTGGTTTTCTTTAACATCGTCACCTTCCTAGGCTCGGCGGTTTTAACATCAGGTGAATGGCGGGTTCAGGCTAGAGCCGGTTCCATTAACGGGTCATTTCAACGGGTCATTTCATATGTTATGTTTAGCGAAACGACCGTTCCCACCTGCCCGGGAGCAATAGGCGGAGCAGATTTCGACGCAGAAGCTTCCATCCGCATCATTGGTGCCTCGGACTGGTGTGACATCCCCTCGCTGATAGACAACACCCTGACACCGGAATATCCTTCGGCGCGTGCGTAGCTCATCGCCCGCGATTTTGCATTGGCAAGCGCCCGCTCCCGAGCGATGTCCTTTAATTTGCTGTCATCGCTGATCGAGAAAGACGGGCCGTTTAAATTGGTGGCACCGCTGCTGACAATCGCATCGAGAATCTTGCCGAGCTTGGAAATATCTTTGACCGTTGCAGAAACTTGGTTGGAAACGACATAACCGACAAAGCGGTTCTCACGGCTTTCCTGGTCATAGTCATAGTCCGCCCGCAGATTGATTCCCGTGGTCTGAATGTCCTTTTCAGCAATGCCGAGAGATTTGAGACGGTCAATCACTGCACGCGCCTGCGCCGAATTGTCGCGCAGGGCCTGCGTTGCGGTTGGCGCTTTGGTTTCAACACCGGTGCTGAACATTGCGGTGTCCGGTGCACTATCAACCTGTTCTGACACGCTGAGTTCTATGACCGGATTTTGAGCGACGATCTCGACATTTGCAGCTTGCGCGACATTCATCGGGGTAAATACCAAGGCCGCTCCCGCCAGCAAGATTGAAAATTTCATATTTATCTCCATTGATTCAATTCGTTCTAGACGAAGCTCTCTGAACGGCAGCTAAATAGTTTTGCCGGATTTTTCCTGTTCGTTCACCCGGCTGTCCATCGCCAATCTTGTGACCGTCAATCTCGACGACCGGCATGACCAGCAATGTCGACGACGTAACAAACGCTTCCGCCGCGCTTTTCGCTTCGTCGATTGAGAAAGCGCGTTCCTCGACCGTTAGTTCCATAGATTTTGCCTGTGCGAGCATTTCAATCCGGGTGACGCCGGGCAGGATACGGCGGTCAAGCTGATGCGAAATCAGGACGCCGTCCTGGTTGATGATATGCGCATTCTGGGAAGTCCCTTCGGTGACCATATCATCCTGCGTCATCCAGACATCATCGACCCCTGCGGCCACCGCCTCCATCTTCATCAGCGATGCATAGAGTAGCTGCGTCGTCTTGATATCGCATCTTTGCCAGCGCAGATCGGGCCGGGTAATGATCCGCATCCCGCGATTGGCCAGAGGGTTTTCCAGCAGCGCCCGTTTCTGGGCAAAGGCGAATATGGTAGGAGCCGTATCCGGCGCCGGCCAGCGATATTCCCGCTCGTCCATCACCCCGCGCGAGACCTGCAAATAGATCAGGCCTTCCTGCAGGTCATTTTCAGCAACCAGATTTCGGGATATTGCTGCCCAATCGGCAAAAGCATTGATCGACAACTCGCCTAGTGATCGTTCCAGCCGGGCGATATGACGCTCGATATCGATCAAGCCGCCGCCAATGACCGAGATCACTTCATAAACCGCATCGGAAAACAGCAGCCCTCGGTCAAATATCGAGATTTTGGCGGATATTTTCGGAACATAATCGCCGTTCAGATAAACTGTTTGCAAACCCCGTACCTGTCACCAAAATTGCCGATTTCGCTGCTAACAATCCGATATAACACGGCAGGTCAATGGCCTTTGTTTAAAAGAGAAGGCTTGAGCGAAAGCCCGCTTGCCCCTAACGCGCGGGAACCATGTCACAACCACCCATTTTCTCGTACGAAAATCTCTCCCTCCATCAGGGCGAAGGATGGCTGTTCCGCGATCTCGACCTGCACGTCGGACCGCGTGACCGGCTGGCGCTGATCGGGCGTAACGGCGCGGGCAAGACAACGTTGCTGCGATTGATCACCGACGAGATTGAAGCGGATAAGGGTAAACGGGTGATCCAGCCGGGCGTCAATATAGTGATGCTCGAGCAGGAACCTGATCTGACGCCCTTCGAGACATTGCGCGACTTTGCCCTGTCCGGGAATATGGGACCGGCTCTGCATGAAGTCGAAGCCATTGCCGATCAGCTAGGGACCGACCTGTCCATCCGCGCAGACAAGGCGAGCGGCGGCGAGAAACGACGCGCTGCAATTTGCCGGGCTTTGGCCTCGGAGCCGGATCTGCTGTTGCTTGACGAACCGACCAACCACCTTGATCTTGGTGCAATCGACTGGCTGGAAGAATGGCTCGGTCGTTACAAGGGCGCGTTTATAACCATCTCTCATGACCGGACGTTTCTGACCCGATTAACCAAGCAGACATTGTGGCTCGATCGCGGTGCTATCCGGCGGCTGGAAGTCGGCTTTGGCGGCTATGATGCCTGGATGGAAAAAATCTATGCGGACGAAACCCGTTCGGCGGAGAAGCTCGACGCGAAGCTGAAACTCGAAGCCCATTGGCTCGAGCGCGGTGTCACGGCGCGCCGCAAGCGCAATCAGGGAAGGCTCGAGAAGCTCTGGGAAATGCGAGCCCAGCGCGCTGCGATGATCGGACCAGCGGGCGCGGCCAAGCTGCAGGCGGAAAGCGACGACAGCCGAACCAAATCGGTTATCACTGCTACCAATATATCCAAATCTTTCGGTGAAGGTGATGCCAAACGCGTGATCATTCGCGACTTCTCCCTACGTATCCAGCGCGGCGACCGGATCGGCATCGTCGGGGCCAATGGCGCGGGAAAGACCACGCTTCTGAAAATGCTGACGGGCGAACTGGAATCGGACACCGGCAGCGTCGCACTAGCCAAGACATTGAACGGTGTCTTCATCGATCAACAACGCAGCTTGCTGACACCGGACAAACGGGTCCGCGACATCCTGGCCGATGGTAGCGACTGGATCGATGTGCGCGGTACCAAGAAGCATGTTCAGGGCTATCTGAAGGACTTTCTTTTCGCGCCCACTCTGATCGACGCGAGAGTCGGAACATTATCGGGCGGTGAACAGTCGCGGCTTCTGCTGGCACGTGAATTTGCCCGCATGTCGAATCTGCTGGTGCTTGACGAACCGACCAACGACCTCGATCTGGAAACGCTCGATCTTTTGCAGGAAGTAATCGCCGATTATGAAGGCACTGTGCTGCTGGTCAGCCATGATCGTGATTTTCTAGATCGCACGGTGACCGTCACCTTGGGACTGGACGGCAGCGGCAAGGTGGATGTCATTGCTGGCGGCTATGCCGAATGGGAAGCCAAGCGCAAACAGGACGATTCGGACCAGAAAACCACGTCCAAACCGGCCCCGTCTTCCGGCAAACCAGCCTCCCGTTCGAGCAGCCCGAGTAAGAAACTGAGCTACAAGGACCAGCGCGATTATGACCAGTTGCCGGACCGGATCGAAGCAATCGACCAGCGGATGACCGAAATTGAACAGGCGCTCGCCGATCCCAAACTCTACGTACAGGATTTCGCGAAGTTCGAGCAATTGACCAAAGAGAATAGCGCGCTGATCGACGAGAAAGATGCCGCCGAAATGCGCTGGCTGGAGCTGGCGGAAGAGGTAGAGCAGCTGGCCAATAGCTGATCAGCCCGGCAACCGGTAGAAATTCGCCAGCCGGTCCAGTGCGATCTTCAACACCAGTTTTCCGGACCGCGCAGGCCAACCGAGATTCTTTTCCGCAACCGGCGTCCCCTCCCCGCCGCAAATAATCCGCCAGGCGATATCTGACAGGTCACTCCCCAAATATTCGATGGCAGTTTCAAAGCGGAGTTTGGCCGCCAGTTGCACTTCGGACTCGTTCAACATCGCGGACGCACCGCGTTTTCCGCCTGTGACTGGCGCTGCATCCCAGCGCATCGTGACGCGCGGTGCCAGATTGGCTCTTTCCCAGTCGGCCCGTAGTTTTTCGCCGGCATCAAATTGCCGGTCGGACAAATGGCCTCTGGCATGAAGCCAGCCCAATGGCGATTCCGCCAGATTGACCGTAACGCTCCGCGCACGTTTCCGATTTGGTTCGCGGCTGTTCCGCTCTTCCCCGTCCTGCGGAAGCGCACGCTCTGCAAGTAAACGGAGGCCTGACTGTGTTTTGGTGGATTTCATTGGTATGACCTCTCCTAATTGGTAATTTTATGCCCTTGCCATTTTACCCATATTGTAGGAAAGAATAAAACCATATAGGTTTGGAGATGGATATGATCAGCCGCATCAGGGACGTTCGCAAGGCCAAGGGATTGACGCTGGACGAAGTAGCGGGACGATGCAAACCCCCGACGACCGCGCAAACCATCGGGCGACTGGAGACCGGCACGCGGACCTTGTCGCTCGGCTGGCTCAACCGGATCGCCGATGCCCTGAGCGTAGACAGCACAGCTCTCCTCTCCTTGCCGGATCAGGAAGAGCTGCCGGTTGCAGCTATCCTGGACCACAAGGGGGCACACGCCCTGGGCAAGACCGAAAATATCTATCAGCCCACGATCGAACCGGCGATGGTCGCGTTGCGGGTCAAGAGCAGCGTCGGTGATTATCGCGCGGGGGACGATGTCTGGCTATCAAGGCGTACCGCAGATCAATTTAGCGGCGCGCTCAATCGAGATGTGCTGGTCCCTCGCCCCGCCGGCCGCTATCTGTTTGGGCGGCTCATCGGACGCCAGGACAACAAGCTGCAAATACTCCCCTTGGGCAGCGGAGCACGACAACAGATTGTCAGCGATCCGGAATGGATCGGGGTCGCGGTCCGGCTGGTAAGGGAGCTTTAGGGCCTCTGTGCTAGGAAGCCTGCCATGACCCGACCGCTCCGCATCCTCACCTTGTCGACATTGTTCCCAAATGCGGCAGCTCCCAATTTCGGGATATTTGTCGAGCGGCAAACCGCAGAACTGGCGGCACGTCCGGCAACCGAGGTAACCGTCATCAATCCGGTCGGGATACCGCCCTGGCCGTTGAGCAAGCTTGGGCAATATCAGGCGCTAAAAGCTTTGCCCGAGCATGAACAATGGCGCGGACTCAATGTTTACCGGCCCCGCTTCAGGTTAATCCCGAAGATCGGTGGCGGCAGTAATCCAAGGCGGATCGCCGAAGCATTACTGCCGTTGGTAAGCAAGCTCCATGAGCAGCATCCGTTCGACGTGATTGATGCCGAGTTTTTCTATCCCGACGGCCCTGCCGCGATGCGGCTGGCGACAGCGCTCGACATCCCCTTCACGATAAAGGCGCGCGGTGCTGACATCCATCATTGGAGCGTTGATCCGAAATGCCGCTTTCAGATATTGCACGCGGCGCAGAAGGCGAGCGCCCTGCTGGCAGTCTCCGAAGCGCTGAAACAGGACATGGCGGCACTGGGTATGGATGGAGCCAAAATATCGGTTCATTATACCGGGCTCGACCAAGACAAGTTCCGGCCCGTCGATCGAGTGGCTGCAAAGCAAGCACTGGGCGTCAGAGGGCCGTTGTTCATCACCACCGGGGCGTTGATCGCGCGCAAGAACCAGGACCTGGTTATCCGGGCCCTGACGCAGCTTCCCGACGCCACGCTGATGCTCGCCGGTCAAGGGGAGCAAGAGCAAGCTTACCGTGCGCTCGCCAAGCAATTGGGCGTTGCCGACCGCGTCCGCTTCCTTGGTAGCGTGCCGCATGATCAACTGCCGCATCTGACGGCGGCGGCCGATATCGCGATTCTCGTATCCAAGTCCGAAGGGCTGGCCAATGCCTGGGTCGAGGCGCTTGCCTGCGGCACGCCGGTGATCATCAGCGAAGCAGGCGGTGCGCGGGAACTGGTGACCAGTGCGTCTGCCGGAAGGGTCGTCGATCAGGCGGAAGAAGCGATTGTCGAGGCCGCCAAGTCGATCCTGGCCGAATCGCCAGCGCAGGAGCTGGTGCGATCATCGGTCAGCAAGTTCAGCTGGAAAAGCAACGGTGACCAGTTGCAGGCAATATTGCGTCGGGCCGCCGGAAAGAGCTAGGCCAGCGGAAGAAACGCGCCGATTATCCAGCGTTCTTCGGCCCGCAACACCCCCCAGGTCCGCGCCGCAGCCCGGCTGTCCATGACTTCCAGTCCCATCCCTGCCGCTTCCACTTCCCGCCGGAAGGCGGCCGGCGGTTGCAGCATTGACGGGCCGCTGCCCAGCAGCAGGAATTCCGGTTTGGGAGTCAGATTCAGACCAGACAATATCTCCGAAAGATTCAGCTGGCCTAGCCCCGAGCCAGCCCAGCCCACGGCCTGTTCGGGTGAAATCAAAAGGCCTTGCTCGAACCTTTGGTCCCCGATTTTGAAACCCTCAACCGTAAAGCCGGTGATGACCGGTCCGGTAAACTCGACGTCTTTGCGCAGCTCTACCAATGGTCAGCCAATCTGCTCCGGTCCGTCCATTCTCTCTGCCTTGTCATTGCCTGACTCCGCCGGCACAAATGTGTCGGTGCCGACTTTCAGCCAGATCAGGATCGGCGCGGCCATATAGACCGAACTGTAGGTGCCGACAAAGACGCCGAAGAACATCGCTACGGAGAAACCGAAAATCACATCGGGGCCCCATATGATCAAGCCACCAAGTGCGATCAGCATGGTCAGGCTGGTCATCACCGTCCGCGCCAGCGTCTCGTTTACCGAGAGGTCGAGCAAGGCGATGATATCCATCTTGCGATATTTTTTCAGATTCTCGCGAACCCGGTCAAACACGACGATAGTGTCGTTGAGCGAATAACCGATAATAGTCAGCAAAGCCGCGACGGTGTTGAGATTGAACTCCATCTGCGTGAGCGCGAACAGGCCGAATGTCAGTGCGACATCGTGGAACAGCGCAAACAGCGCGCCGATACCGAACTGCCACTCGAAGCGTATCCAGATATAGATGGAGATTGCAATCATCGCGAACAGAAGTGAATAGGCACCGGTTTCGAAAAGTTCAGACGACACTTTTCCGGAGACCGACTCCACGCCATCGATACGGACATCGGGATGGTCAGCCTTTAATGTCGATACGATCTTTTCGGTCATTTCATTGGCCGCTTCGGGGCGCGATTCTGCATCGGCCGGCAACCGCATCCGGATCGACACCTCGTTATCGTCACCAAAGCGCTGGATCGTTGCATCGCCGTAGCCGAGTGCGCCGATACGGTCACGCAATTCGGGAATCGGCGCGGTTTCGGTCTCGGTAAATGTCGCCTGGATCATCTGGCCACCGATAAAATCGACGCCGAAATTAAGACCCTTGGCAGCGACCAGACCGATCGACGCTATGATCGTCAATATGCTGAACGCCATGGCGATATTGCGCCATTTCAGGAAGCCGATATTGGTGTCGTCCGGGACAAGTTTGAGTAATCTCATATCACCAACTCCTGCGGACGGGCTCGTCTTACCCAGAGCACCACAAGCATCCGGGTGACGACGACGGCGGTAAATACGGAAGAAACGATACCGATCATCAGAACAACCGCGAAACCTTTGACCGGTCCGGAGCCGAACATGAAGAGCAACACGCCGGCAATGACATTGGTGACATTGGCATCAAGAATGGCGCGCGAGGCTTCCTTGTAGCCGACTTCGATCGCCTGGATCACCCGTCGCCCTCGCCTGCGCTCTTCGCGTATTCGCTCGTTGATCAGCACATTGGCATCAACCGCCGATCCGACGGTCAAAACGAACCCCGCGATCCCCGGCAATGTCAGCGTCGCGTTGAACATCGCCATGACACCGACAATGATGAACAGGTTCAGCGCCAGCGCGATATTGGCATACACGCCAAAGCGTCCATAAGTCACAACCATGAAGGTCAGCACCGCGACCGTCGCGATAATCGCGGCAATCATGCCCTTGTCGATCGAATCCTTGCCCAGGTCGGGACCGACGGTGCGTTCTTCAACAATCTTCAGCTCGACCGGCAGTGCACCGGATCTCAGCGCAATCGCCAGCTGGTTGGCACCTTCGACCGTGAAATTACCGGATATCTGGGCCGATCCACCAAGGATCGGTTCGTTGATATTAGGTGCGGAAAGCACTTTGCCATCAAGAATGATCGCGAAGGGCCGTCCGACATTATTCTGGGTCAGACGGGCAAATTTCGAACCGCCTTCGCTATCAAAGGTAATATTGACGACCGCAGCATTGGTTTGCTGGTCAAAGCCCTGCCCGGCGTCGGTCAGCTTGTCGCCGCTGATACCGCCGAGACGTTTAACCGCGATATTCGGTAATCCGGTCGGATTGTCAGGATAGGGGAAAATCTGGCTGCCGACCGGTGCCCGTCCTGCGGCCACGGCATTGGGATCGGCTTCAAAATCGACCAGCTTGAATTCCAGCTTTGCGGTCTGTCCGAGCAAGGCTTTCAGCGCCTCGGGGTCGTCGAGTCCCGGTACCTGTACGACAATCCGGTTATCGCCCTGGCGGATGATCGTCGGTTCGCGCGTACCCATTTCATCGATCCGGCGGCGGATCACGTCGGTTGCCGTTTCCATTGCATTTTCGACGGCATTTTCCAGACCCGCAGCGGTCGGGGTCAGGACAAAGCGCGTATCATCGCGCACTTCAATATCCCAGTCGCGCTGACCGGTCAGGCCGGCGCCGCTGGTCAACGGAAGGATTGCCTCGCGCGCGGCATCAACCTGCGTGCTGTCGCGAACCATGAAGCTCAACACGCCGTTTTTGCGGGAAATATCACCAATGCCGATCCGCGGATTGGCGCGGCGCATTTCCGCCCGCACCGATTCTTCCATTGTCTCTAGACGGGTCGTCGCGACGTCAGCCGGATCTGCCTCGAGCAGGATATGGCTACCGCCCTGAAGATCGAGCCCCAGATTGATTGTTTCGTTCGGCAAAAAGCTTGGCCAGTATTTCTGGCCGTTCGCGCCAAGCAGACTGGGCAGTGACATCATCACGCCAAAAGCCAGCAGCAGGGAAATGGAAATGACTTTCCAGCGCGGGAAATCGAGCATTGAAACTAACTTTCTATATCACCGCGTTCAATCGTTCGCAGGTTTGGCACCACCGCGTGGCATGACATCCGACAAAGTGGCCTTGACCGCTTTGACGCGGACGCCGCTGGCGATCTCGATTTCGACAAATTCGTCGTCAACCTTGACGGCCTTGCCGACAAGTCCGCCGCCGGTCACGACTTCGTCATTTTTCTTGACCGCACCGATCTTGCCCTGATGTTCTTTCATCTTCTTTTGCTGCGGACGGATCAGCAGAAAATAGAAAACCGCAAAGATCAGCACCAGCGGCATGATCGACATCAGAAAACTTCCGGCACCGCCAGCGCCAGCTGCTGCAGATAATATAGAAATACTTGTCATGAATCCGTCCCGATAATTGTAAATTGTGATGTGTGCTGGCCCGGCTGATATTTCAAGCCCCCGAACAGCCAATTCAAATGATCCGCGCGCCTATCACGCACTTGCCGAGCGTGCAATGAAATCCGTATTCGCGAAAGGATTGGAATCCGGACGCAAACGACTTGCCAAGCCCCATCGACCTCCATATATGCGCAGCCTCGGTCGGGACGTAGCGCA
>TARA_R110000787_G_scaffold333_4_pt1 | contig 18259 bp, 18 predicted proteins | sample TARA_R110000787 | Tara Oceans TARA_R110000787 (sample SAMEA4397920) | marine metagenome | biome: Polar Biome; feature: [DCM] deep chlorophyll maximum layer (ENVO:01000326); material: water (ENVO:00002006), including particulate matter (ENVO:01000060) such as... | depth 35 m
TGATTTAATTATTAATACTACTGAAGGCCGTCAGGCTATCAAGGATTCAGCGACGATTCGGTCAAGCGCTGAGTCGAATGGCGTTTACTACACGACAACGCTGGCGGGCGGTAACGCGGTATGTATGGCGATAGAGTTCGGCGGAGCATTCAATGTGAGAAATTTGCAGGAACTGGCTGAGGGTGTCAGTAATGAATAAGATCCCGTTAACCGTAGAGGGCGAAGCGCGGCTGAGGGCCGAACTGGATGAGTTAAAAAGAGTGACAAGGCCTCGTATCGTGCAGGCTATCGCCGAAGCCAGAGCTCATGGTGACCTCAAGGAAAATGCTGAATACCATGCGGCGCGGGACGAACAGGGTTTCACAGAAGCGCGGATTCGTGATTTGGAGGGTAAGCTCAGCAACGCCCAGGTAATCGACGTCAGTAAAATAAAGCCGGGGCAGAAGGTTATTTTCGGCGTGACGGTAACGATTATTAATGTGGAAACCGATGCCAGTGTCACTTACCGGATAGTGGGTGACGATGAGGCCGATTTAAAAGAACAGAAAATTTCTTACCAGTCGCCTATTGCGAGGGCCTTGATGGGTAAGGAAGTGGGTGATGAGGTGGTTGTCAAAACCCCTTCGGGCGAGGTCGAGTACGAGATCGATAAGGTCGAGCATAAATAACGCAGCTGTCGCGCTCAGCCGCACCATGCTGTCGCGCAAATCGTTGTCGTTGCGTCAGCGGTGACGCGATAGCCGATTTAAAATCACTGAGAGGGTCTGATCATGCGAATGACTACGCCACGGGTGCCGCCGGTCGATGAGGCGGACTGGAACGATGCGCAAAAAGCAGCAGTGGGCGGCGCTAAAATGGGCGGCCGAACCCTGAATATTTTCAAGACCCTGGCCAATCATCCGAACCTTGCTCGGCGGTGGATGGTGTTTGCCAATCACATCATGGGTAAATCATCCATCACTTTACGTGATCGGGAAATCGTGATCCTGCGTATGGGATGGTTGTGTAAGTCGGGCTATGAATGGGGGCAGCACGTTGTAATTGGTCTTCAATGCGACCTTAGCGCTGCAGAAATCGAACAAATTAAAATCGGTGCAGAGGCGGCTAACTGGGCTGAAAACGAGCGATGGCTATTGAAGGCCACAGATGAGTTGCACGACGATGCGTTTATATCGGATAGCACCTGGCTGGGTCTAGCCAGCTATTATAATACGGAGCAGTTGATGGATATCATCTTTACCGCCGGGCAGTACAATCTGGTGTCCATGGCGCTCAATACTCTCGGTGTCCAGCTCGATAAGGGCATGACTCTGGATGAGGCGCTGCGCCGCTGACGGTAACAATTGGCTAAATGTAACAAGGGGAAAAGAATGAATTATTCGGATTATCAACACTTGCTGTTTGAACATAAAGACAACGGCGTACTCGTCATTACCATCAATCGACCAGAGGTGATGAATGCCACCAATGGGCGATTACACTGGGAGTTGACCCAGGTGTGGGACACCGTGGCGGTTGACGATGCGACGAATGTTATCGTTGTCACCGGTGCCGGTAAGGCGTTTTCTGCAGGCGGAGATTTGACCTGGATAGAAGGTGTCGTCGGTAAACCGGATGGTATCCGCAAGATCCAGAAAGAGGCGGCAGACATTGTTTTTAATATGCTGGCGCTTGAAAAACCGATTATTTCCGCCATTAACGGCGTCGCCGTTGGCGCTGGCCTCGCAGTTGCTTTGATGGCTGACATCAGCGTCATGTCTGAGACGGCAAAATTTACCGATGGGCACGTCAAGCTGGGCGTTGGCGCTGGCGATCACGCGGCTATTATCTGGCCCATTTTATGCGGCATGGCTAAAGCAAAGTATTACTTAATGACTGCGGAGTTTATCAACGGTAAAGAAGCGGAACGCATTGGTCTGGTCAGTATGTGTACGCCTGCTGACGAGGTGCTGCCGCGGGCGATGGCTATCGCTGACAATCTGGCGGCTGGCAGCCAGCCTGCGATCCGTGGCACCAAGTCAACACTTAACGGCTGGATGCAGATGGCGGCGCCAATTTTCGAGAATTCACTGCGCATGGAGATGTTATGTTTCCTCGGCGAGGACGCCGTTGAAGGCGTGGCTGCGGTAAAGGAAAAACGGGCGGCCAATTTTCCTTCTGCGAAAGTCGCTGGTCGTTAATCGAGATTAAATCGCGATGCTTTCCGACCCGGGAAGAAGCCGACACCTGTCGGCTTTAGTTGTCAGAGTGAAGGTCGGGGCTGCTCTGCGTAACGTTAGTGTTATCGGCGCAAAAGGTTGGAAAGCTCTGGGTTTGGTCGCTCAGCTTTTCTGAACAGCAAAACCGTGTGGCCGATAGTTTGTACCAGTTCTGCTCCGCTCTGCTCGCACAATTGTTGGCTGACGGCTTGTTTAGTCTCCCTGTCACCTACGGACAGTCTGATTTTTATTAGCTCATGATCAGTTAGCGCGCGATCCACCTCGGCCAGGACGTTAGCCGACAGGCCTTTACTGGCCACGGTGACCACGGGTTTGAGATTGTGGCCTATTCGGCGCAAGTGTTTTTTGTCGGTATTTAATAGCGTCATAGCGGAGTGTCATAGAATATGATGGGCGTTTAGCGCGCTAATTATAGCGGAAACAACCGGTATTCCCTATGGCGAAATCGAAAAGTAGCAGCCGGTGGTTGCAGGAGCATGAAACTGATCAGTACGTGTTGCGGTCGCGCAAGGACGGCTATCGATCGAGAGCCAGCTATAAATTGCTTGAGCTGGACACACGAGCGGATCTTTTTAAGCCGGGCCAGGTCGTTGTCGATCTGGGTGCTGCGCCAGGTGGCTGGTCTCAGGTCGCTTCGGCAAAAGTGGGTGAGACAGGGCTTGTCATCGCGTCGGATATTCTGGCGATGGATGGGCTGGAAGATGTGCAATTTATACAGGGTGATTTCACAGAAATGGCTGTTTTTGAGGCCATCGTGGCCAGCCTCGGTGGCCAGCAGGCTGACCTTGTTATTTCCGATATGGCACCCAATATGAGTGGTATGAAAGCCGTTGATCAGCCGCGGGTGATGTATCTGGTGGAGCTGGCCTTTGATTTTGCCTGCCAGGTACTGCGTCCCGGGGGGATGTTTGTCACCAAGGTTTTTCACGGTGAAGGCTTTGATCAGTTACTGAAAGATGTGCGGGGGCGTTTCGACAAGGTCTCCGCCAAAAAGCCTGATGCATCTCGCGCCAGGTCAAGAGAAGTATACTGGGTGGCTAAAGGCTACCGTGATGAGTGCTAACCACGGGTTAAAAAATCCGGGTTATACTGTAAAGACACCGCAATAGGTCGGCGCCGTGCTGACACGAGGGTATTCTGTTGAGTGAAATGGCTAAAAATCTGATTCTCTGGGTGATTATCGCGGCAGTTTTGCTGTCGATCTTTCAAAACTTTAAGGAAGGGCCGTCGCCACAGACCATCAGTTACACCAATTTTGTCGACGAAGTACAGAATGACCGTGTGCGTAGTGTGGTGATTGAAGGCCAGGTCATAGACGGCGAACATCATGACGGCACACGCTTTCGCACGGTGAGACCTGACGTTTACGATAGCGGCATGATGAACGACTTGCTTAATCACAGCGTGAATATTGAAGGTCGCGAGCCAACCAAGCCCAGTATCTGGATGCAGCTGCTAATGGCCGCCTTTCCTATATTGCTAATTGTTCTCATATTTATGTTTTTTATGCGGCAAATGCAGGGGGGCGCAGGTGGTGGCCGCGGCGGCCCGATGTCGTTTGGCAAGAGTAAGGCCAAACTGCTCAGTGAGGATCAGATAAAAACCACATTTGCCGATGTTGCTGGTGTCGATGAGGCGAAGGAGGATGTTGGTGAACTGGTAGAGTTTCTTCGCGACCCGTCGAAGTTTCAGAGTCTCGGTGGGCGTATTCCCAGCGGGGTGTTGATGTCTGGGCCACCAGGTACCGGTAAAACCCTGCTGGCTAAAGCTATTGCCGGTGAAGCGCGAGTGCCCTTTTTCTCGATATCCGGCTCGGATTTCGTCGAAATGTTTGTTGGTGTTGGCGCGTCCCGCGTGCGGGACATGTTTGAGCAGGCCAAAAAGCAGGCGCCTTGCATCATCTTCATCGATGAAATTGATGCGGTTGGTCGTACCCGCGGTGGCGGGTGGGGCGGTGGCAACGATGAGCGCGAGCAAACCTTAAACCAGTTACTGGTTGAGATGGACGGTTTTGAGGGCAACGAAGGCGTAATAGTGATTGCGGCCTCCAACCGTCCCGATGTGTTGGACAAGGCATTGTTGCGGCCAGGTCGTTTCGATCGGCAGATTTATGTCGGTTTGCCGGATATTCGCGGTCGAGAACAAATACTCAAGGTGCATGTGCGCAAGGTGCCGCTTGACGATAATCTTGACCTCACGGTGATTGCCAGGGGTACACCCGGATTTTCCGGAGCGGATCTCGCCAATCTGGTTAACGAGGCCGCCTTATTCGCGGCCCGCGCAAATCACCGCCTGGTGACGATGGAGGAGTTCGAAAAGGCCCGTGACAAGATCATGATGGGTGCTGAACGACGGTCCATGGTGATGTCTGAGGAGGAAAAGGCGAACACGGCCTATCATGAAGCTGGTCACGCCATCGTCGGCAGGTTGATGCCTGAACACGACCCGGTTCACAAGGTCACCATTATTCCGCGGGGCAGAGCTTTGGGCGCCACCCATTTTCTGCCTGAGGAAGACCATTACAGTATGAGTAAACGCAAACTGGAGGGTCAGCTGTGTAGCCTTTATGGCGGGCGTATTGCGGAAGAGTTGATCCACGGGCTTGATGGTGTCACTACCGGGGCGTCTAACGACATTGAGCGGGCCAGCCAGCTGGTTCGCAGCATGGTTACGCGCTGGGGTCTGACCGAAAAAATGGGGCCGATTCTCTACGGTGATGAAGAGGCGGCCTACCCCGGGCAGGGAGGTAAAAATTTTTCTGGGGCGACCTCTCAGCTAATTGATGAAGAAGTGCGACGCATTATCGATGAGTGCTATGGTCGTGCTGAGAAACTATTACGGGAAAATATCGATATCCTTCATGCCATGAAAGATGCCTTGATGGAATACGAAACGCTTGATGCCAAGCAGGTCGATGATTTGATGGCGCGCCGTAAGGTCCGGCCGCCTCGCGACTGGCACGATGCCGATATCGGCAGTTCGTCCGGTGGCACCACTGCCAGGGGTGATTTGACAGGCTCAGACAAAGTCGATATCACTAAACCAGAACCAGACGCACCTGTTGGCGATCCGGTTAAAGGGAGCTAGGGACGGTCACGACCTAAACTGCATGCGGTGATTTGACGCGACGACAATGGGTTCCTCGAAAGCGCTTGGGGGGGCGGGCAAGCTCAATACGTTGATTAGGCAAGGCCGCGGTCGTCCGCTGGTGATGGGGGTGGTTAACGTCACGCCAGATTCCTTTTCGGATGGTAACCAGCTTTACAGCGGGCGTAGGCCTGATCTCGATAAAATTCTGTTTTACGTGGAAACCCTGATTAAGGAAGGTGCCGATATTCTGGATGTCGGTGGTGAGTCTACGCGACCGGGCGCCAGTTTTGTTAGCGAGCGCGAAGAAATTGATCGGGTCATTCCGGTAGTTACGGCGTTGACCGCACGCTTCGATGTTCCGCTGTCAGTCGATACAAGTTCTCCTGAAGTTATCACCCTGGCGGCAGCAGCCGGTGCTGCGCTGGTGAACGATGTTCGTGCTTTGCGCCGTCCAGGCGCTCTGCAGGCAGCTGCAGACTGTGGTTTACCTATTTGCCTGATGCATATGCAGGGCGACCCTAATACTATGCAGCAGGAACCGGATTACGAAGATGTTGTCGCCGAGGTGGGCCAGTTTCTGGCGGAGCGGGTGGTCGCCTGCGAGGCAGCGGGCATTGACCGCGGCAGTCTCATTATTGACCCTGGTTTTGGTTTTGGTAAGACGTTGGAGCACAATCTAAGCCTGTTCAGAGCGCTCCCAGAGTTGGTCGCTCAGGGTTTGCCGGTGATGGTTGGCCTGTCGCGTAAGCGTATAATTGGCAAAGTACTGGGTAAACCCGTTTTCGAGCGAGTATACGGTAGCATAGCGCTGGCGCTGATGGCGGCTGAACGGGGTGCCTGTATTGTTCGCGTTCATGATGTCGCTGCCACAGTAGACGTTTTAACAGTACTATCCGCTGTGCTGGATTCGTAGCTGGTGGGATTTATGCGTTGGACTGGAGTGTAAAAAGCAATGGATAAACGTTTTTTTGGCACTGATGGCATCCGCGGTCAGGTCGGTGATTATCCCATCACAGTGGATTTCGTGCTTAAGCTTGGCTGGGCCGCAGGTCAGGTCTTTAGTCGCAACCTCAATGAGCGGGCTCGCAAGCATATACTGATCGGCAAGGATACCAGGGTGTCCGGTTATATGTTCGAATCTGCTTTGCAGGCGGGCATTATCGCGGCGGGTGTCGACGTGAGCTTGCTCGGTCCCATGCCGACGCCGGCCGTAGCTTACCTCACACGTACTTTTAGAGCACAGGCGGGCATTGTCATCAGTGCTTCTCACAATCCCTTTCAGGACAATGGGATCAAATTTTTTGGCGCCGACGGATTTAAGCTGCCGGATCAGGTAGAACATGACATTGAGCGTTATCTGGATACCGATATTGTCACTAGCGAATCTATTCAGCTTGGCCGTGCCCATCGGGTGAGCGACGCTGCTGGTCGCTACGTCGAGTTTTGCAAGGGTACTTTGCCGTTTCGGTTCAGTCTGGCAGGTGTGAAGCTGGTGGTGGATTGCGCGCACGGGGCCACCTACCACGTCGCCCCTGAAGTATTTCGGGAGCTGGGTGCGACCGTTCTCGAATTAGGTGTCCAGCCCAATGGGGTCAATATTAACGACGAATGTGGCTCGACGAGTCTGGCCGCATTGCGAGAGACGGTGTTGGAGACACAAGCGGATATTGGTATCGCACTGGATGGCGACGGAGACCGAGTTTTGTTTGTCGATCACCTGGGCAATGCAGTCGACGGTGACGAGCTGTTATATATCATCGCCAAATTTCGCCAGACACTCGGCAACGTCTGTACGGGTGTCGCCGGTACTCTGATGAGTAATTTTGGTCTGGAAAAAGCCATGGCGGAGCTGGGAATCCCCTTCGCGCGTACCCGGGTTGGTGATCGCTATGTTATTGAAGCCATGCGCGAGCGAAAGTGGGATTTGGGCGGTGAAAGCTCCGGTCACATTGTCTGTGGCGATATTACCACTACCGGGGACGGGATCGTTGCCGCCTTGCAGGTGTTGCGGGCCATGCTTGAATCTGGCGAAACCTTGTTTGATTTAAAGCGAGGCATGCATAAGTTACCCCAGACCATGGTTAACGTGCCGGTGATTAATTCTTCTGCACTTGGCCACAGCGCGGTGATGTCGGCGGTCAAGCAGGCAGAGCAGAAGCTGGCTGGCAACGGGCGGGTACTGTTGCGACCATCGGGTACAGAGCCAATCATTCGTGTCATGGTCGAAGGCGAAGATGTTTTGCTGGTCGATGAGTTGGCAAACGATATTGCCAATGCGGTCGCTAGTGCAGCCGCGTAAGGCGCTGAAAGATGACAGCGATGTTGTATGTGTCAGGTGATTTCGATACCATTGGCGCCCTTTTTCGGTCGGTAGTAGATGCCTGATCCATTGGTGGTCGGCAACTGGAAGATGCATGGCTCGCGGGCCAGCATAGCCCGGTTGCTAGATGCTCTCGTCGAACATCTCGGCAGCTGTGAGACGGAGGTGGCGGTTTGCCCTCCTGTGGTGTTTCTGGCGGATGTTGCGAGCAGACTGGAAGGCAGCCGGATAAAGGTCGGCGCGCAGAATATCAGCGAGTTTGATGACGGTGCTTACACCGGCGAAGTGTCCGGTTCCATGTTGCGGGAGTTCGATTGTCGTTACGTAATTGTCGGGCACTCGGAGCGCCGCCAGCGGTATCACGAAAGTGATGCTCAGGTTGCCGACAAGTTTGTCGCGGCTCAGAAAGTCGGCTTAAAGCCTATTTTTTGTGTCGGAGAGACCCTCGCTGAGCGCGAGCAGAACCTCACATTGGCAGTGGTGCAGCGGCAACTGGAGGCGGTTACGGACAAGGTTGGGAGCACGGCTCTGGCGACTGCCGCAATAGCGTATGAGCCGATCTGGGCGATCGGTACTGGCGTGGTGGCGACCCCGGACGAGGTCCAGCGAGTGCTGGCCGAGATTCGGATCAAGCTCGGCGGGGCTGGTGCACGTACGCAGCTGCTTTACGGCGGCAGTGTGACAGCAAAAAACGCAGAGCAGTTGTTCGCGCAGAAAGATGTTAACGGGGCTCTCGTGGGTGGAGCATCACTCGATGCGGAGCATTTCGTAAAAATTTGTAAAGTGGCAGGATAGGGTTGATGGAAAAACTGGTACTGGTGGTTCACCTGCTAATTGCCGTAGCCATTATTGGCGCGATCTTGCTGCAGCAGGGAAAAGGTGCTGAGGTCGGCGCATCTTTTGGAGGTGGCGCTTCACAAACACTTTTTGGCAGTGGCGGGAGCTGGAATTTCTTTAGCAAGTTAACGGCTGTGCTGGCAACCCTGTTTTTTGCTACCAGCCTGACTCTCGCGGTAATGGCCCGTAATTCAGCCGGAGTGGGTGGCGTCGAGTTACCTGCCCTGGAGATAATAGAGCAGGAAAATCAACAGCAAGTTGACCAGCAAAATGAAATACCTTCATTAAACGCCTCGGATGAAAGTACGGACGTCAGCGGTACAACTGACGTGCCCTTGCTGGAAGAGCAGCCGTCGAGTGCGGATTGAGTAGAGACTTTGCCCAAGTGGTGGAATTGGTAGACACGCTATCTTGAGGGGGTAGTGGCGTAAGCCGTGCCGGTTCAAGTCCGGCCTTGGGCACCATATTAATGTTTATGTTAAAGCCAGTGACAGCCGCGTAGCCGCGGTCCTTGGTGGCGCCATCATAGTCGCAGTTTAATGCGCTACTCCTCAGCTTTCGTTACAGGGCCGCTAAAATCGGGCCAGCTTCGGTGATGCGCCAGTTCGTGTGCAAGTTTGCCTGATTTATGGAGCCGCAGATCGGCAAGCAGCACCGGCGAAGACTGAGTGAACATACTTTAAAAGCAGTGTCTTCTTGGGCTGTCAGTGGGTGAAACAGCTTGACCGAAGTTTGCTCTGGTCCTATACTCCTCCGCCCTCAAGACAGACGGTTTTACCAGGTCCGGATGTTGTGGGTATCACGCATAAGCAAGCCTTGGAAGCGTTGATGTAAGGTTATACAGAATTGATTGCGGGGTGGAGCAGTCTGGTAGCTCGTCGGGCTCATAACCCGAAGGTCGTAGGTTCAAATCCTGCCCCCGCTACCAATATTGCGCAGTTCGGTGCGTAGTGCGTGGAGCCCCTGTTTACAGGGGCTTTTTGTTATTGGATTAATTGACAGCAGCAGCTTGCTGCCTGTTACCGGGCAAAAACGACGAATGACTGCTTCGCGAGACACGTTGGTAGGTCTAATAGAGCCTGTTGTAAGCGCAATGGATCTCGAGCTGTGGGGAGTGGAATTCTTCGCTGGCAGAAAGACCAGCGTGTTGCGAGTTTTTATTGATCGAGAGGATGGTGTCGGAGTCGAAGATTGCGCCCGGGTTAGCCGCCAAATTAGTGCGTTGTTTGATGTGGAAGACCCTATTAACGGCGAGTACACTCTTGAGGTGTCTTCGCCGGGATTGAGTCGACCACTGTATTCACTGACGCAGTACGGCCAGTATGTTGGCGAGATAATTGATTTGCAGTTGCGATTTCCGTTTGAAGGGAGGCGTAAGTTCAAGGGTGAATTAACCTCCGTCGATGCGGAGGACATCGTATTGGTGGTCGACGATCATGAATATATATTTCCATTTGATAGTATTGAGAAGGCGAAAGTAGTCCCTCGTTTCTAGTCGAATACATGTGAGACTTACGGATGAATAAAGAAATATTACTGGTTGCTGAAGCGGTGTCGAATGAAAAGGGCGTCTCAAGGGATGTCATTTTTGAGGCGATCGAACAGGCGTTAGCCATGGCGACTAAAAAACGTTACGACGAGGAGTCTAACGTGCGTGTGGTTATCGATCGCGAGAGCGGTGATTACCAGACTTTCCGTTGGTGGGACGTCGTCGGCGACGAGACGCTGGCCGAACTGGGCACCCAATTTACGCTTCAGGAAGCGCATGAGAAGGATCCTGCGCTGGTGGCCGGTGATGTTTATGAAGAAAGTGTCGAAAACGTAGGGTTTGGCCGTATTGCTGCCCAGACTGCCAAGCAGGTTATTGTGCAGAAAGTACGCGATGCTGAGCGCGAGTTGGTTGCTGCCAAGTATCGTGACCGTGTTGGCGATCTGATTAATGGCACCGTCAAAAAAGTAACGCGCGAGCATATTATTGTGGATTTGGGCAATAACGCTGAAGGCATCTTGCCGCGAGAAGAGCTGGTGGGGCGCGAAGTTTTCCGTGTCAATGATCGCGTTCGAGCGATCTTACACGGTGTCCGCAGTGAGGGCCGTGGTCCGCAGTTATTGCTGAGTCGCGCATGCAATGAAATGTTGATCGAATTGTTTCGCATCGAAGTACCGGAAATTGCTGAGCAGGTGATTGAGATTCGAGCCGCGGCGCGGGATCACGGATCACGCGCAAAAATAGCGGTAAAAACCAATGACGGTCGGATCGATCCGATAGGTGCCTGTGTCGGCATGCGCGGTGCCAGGGTGCAGGCCGTGTCCAATGAACTGGATGGGGAGCGTATTGATATCGTGCTTTGGGACGATAATGCAGCGCAACTGGTCATCAATGCCATGGCCCCGGCAGAAGTTGAGTCGATCATCGTCGACGAGGATACACATGCGATGGATGTGGCGGTGGCGCAGGATAATCTTGCCCAGGCGATTGGCAAAAATGGACAGAATGTTCGTCTCGCTGCTGAGCTGACCGGCTGGCGGATTAATATTATGACCGTCGACGAGATAGAAGCGAAGCAAAGCGCGGAGGTGGGCGATATCATTGCCGAGTTTATGAAAAAACTTGATGTTGATGAAGACGTCGCTGTGGTTCTGGCGGAAGAGGGCTTTACCTCGGTTGAAGAGGTGGCGTACGTCCCCCTGGAAGAGCTCGCGACAATAGAAGGGTTTGACCAGGATATAGCGGCAGAATTGCGCGCCAGGGCGAAGGATGCCTTACTCACCCATGCCCTCGCTTCGGAAGAAGAGTTAGCCAATGCTGAGCCTGCCGAAGATCTTTTGACTATGGCAGGTATGGATCAGACGCTGGCCTATAAGTTGGCTGCCAGCGGTATCGTTACTATGGAAGACCTTGCGGAACAATCAGTTGACGATTTGCTGGACATCGAAAACCTCGATCCCGAGCGTGCCGGTCGGCTGATTATGGCGGCTCGCGCGCCCTGGTTTTCAGAAGAATCTCAGTAACCACTATAAACCGGCGCGACAAGGTTATTAGGCGCGACAAGGTTATTAATTGAGGAAAACAAATGGCTGAAGTTACTGTAAGCGAACTTGCCGAAACTGTTGGTGCATCGGTTGAGCGCTTGCTGACACAGATGCGGGATGCAGGGCTGCCTCAGAAAACTGGTGATGAAAAAGTTTCAGATCAAGAGAAACAGAAACTGCTGGCGCATCTGAAAAGTTTGCATGGTGAGCAGGCCGGTGATCCCAAAAAAATCACCTTGCGTCGCAAGAGTGTCAGTACGTTAAAAGCCGGTGCTGGCAGAAAAACTGTCAATGTAGAGGTGCGTAAAAAGCGCACCTATGTGAAACGAGAGTCCGGTGACGAGCTGCTTGATGGAGCGGCTGCAGAAACCCCGGTCGTAGCGGTTGCGCAAGCCGCCGGTGCTGCGCACCGGAATCTGGATGATGCTGAGGATAAGCGTTTAGCGGCCATCGAGGCACGCAAAAGAGATGAAGAGGCGGCACGGCTTGCTGCCGAAGCAGCGGCATTGAAAAAAGCCGAGGGAGAAGCGTTGCGTGCTAGTGTGGTTGCGACGCCTGAAGCGCCCGCTACCGAAGAATCGACCAGTAAGCCTGTCAAAAAACGTGAATTGCGTGAAGACGATATTGAAGATAAGCCAAAGAAGAAAAAGCCTATAAAGGGCGCGCGCAAGCCAAAAGTAGATGAGCTTATCGCGGAAGGCGATCTGGAAGAAGGCGCACCCAAAAAACTCCGTCTAACGTCTGGCGGGCCGGTCGCCAAGGTAGAGAACGTACATCTTTTTAAGAAACCAACGGGCAAGATTATTTACGACGTAGAGATCGAAGAAACGATTGTTGTGAGCGACCTGGCGCAGAAAATGTCTGTCAAGGCTGCTGCCGTTATTAAAGAGTTGATGAAAATGGGCACCATGGCCACCATCAACGATAGCGTAGATCAGGACACCGCGATGCTGGTGGTGACGGAGCTGGGGCACAATCCGGTACCGGTCAAGGCAGAGGCCATTGAAGACGAGCTGCGTCAGGCACTGGCATTCGCTGGCAATGGCGAACCCAGGGCGCCAGTTGTGACGGTGATGGGTCATGTAGATCATGGTAAAACCTCATTGCTTGATTACATACGCAAGACACGCGTTGCCTCAGGAGAGGCCGGTGGTATCACGCAACATATCGGCGCCTATCACGTCGATACCCCCCACGGCATGATTACCTTTCTCGATACCCCGGGTCACGCGGCGTTTACTGCGATGCGGGCCCGTGGCGCGAAGGCGACGGATGTGGTCGTGCTGGTGGTTGCAGCTGATGATGGTGTTATGCCCCAGACCGAAGAGGCCATTCTCCACGCCCGAGCGGCTGGAGTACCGATTGTTGTAGCCATTAACAAAATTGATAAGGAGGGCGCTGATCCCGACCGCGTCACCAATGAGCTGTCCGTCAAAGAAGTGATTCCAGAAGAGTGGGGCGGCGATACCCAGTTTGTCAAAGTCTCGGCGCATACCGGCGACGGTATCGACAGGTTACTTGAAGCCATCCTGTTACAGGCTGAATTACTGGAACTGACTGCGCCCGTCGATGTGCCAGCTCAGGGTGTGATTGTAGAGGCGCGTTTGGAGAAAGGTCGCGGCGTTGTTGCCACCGCGCTAGTTCAGTCAGGAACCCTACGTAAGGGCGATTTCATGCTGGCAGGACAGAGTATTGGGAAAATCCGTGCCATGACTGACGAGGCTGGTAAAGCCATTGTCGAGGCCGGGCCTTCCATACCCGTAGAAATCCTCGGTCTCGATGTGCCCCCGGAAGCAGGGGATGAGTTTGCCGTCATGAGTGACGAGCGCAAGGCCCGTGAAGTGTCTCAGTTCCGCCAGCAAAAAACGCGGGAAGCGAAGGTGGTTCGCCAGCAGGCTTCACAAATGGAGAACATGTTTGCCACCTTTGAAGGCAGCGGAAAGAAAGTCCTGCCGGTGCTCGTAAAGACAGATGTCCGCGGATCACTCGAAGCTATTTTGTCAGCACTGGCCGACTTTGGCACCGATGAAGTAGCTGTCACAGTTGTCTCTTCTGGTGTTGGTGGGCTTAACGAATCCGACATAGATCTGGCTACCACCACGGGCGCGGTGGTGATTGGCTTTAACGTGCGCGCTGATGCGGCCGCACGGCGCCGCGCCCAGGCTGAGGGCACGGAAATACGCTACTACAGCATCATATACAATTTGCTTGATGAGATTAAAAAAGCGCTATCTGGAATGCTCGATCCCGAAGTGCGTGAGGATATAGTGGGTATTGCCGAAGTGCGCGAGGCGTTCAAGTCGCCGAAATTTGGGCTGGTGGCCGGTTGCATTGTTGTCGAGGGCACTGTGTACCGCAACAAACCGATTCGGGTGCTGCGGGAAAATGTTGTGATATATCAGGGTGAGCTGGAATCCCTGCGACGGTTTAAGGACGATGTCAATGAGGTTCGCAGCGGTACTGAATGCGGTATCGGAGTCAAGGATTACAACGATATTAAAGTTGGTGATCAGATAGAGGTTTACGACATCAAGCACATCGCTCGAGAACTCTAGAGCTACTGCTTCGTGCCTAGAGAGTTTAGCCGCAGTGAGCGGGTGGCCGATGCGGTGCAGCGCGAGCTGGCCGAGCTGATTCGCCAGGAGATTCGCGATCCGCGTCTGGCATTGGTCAATATTACCGGGGTCGACGTCAGTCGCGATCTCGCTGTTGCGAAGATACACGTTAATTTTATTACACGCCCAGAAGGGCCAGAACACGCTGACCGTACGATTGCGCAGGACATAGCAACGCTTAATAAAGCTTCGGGCTTTCTACGTACCCATCTGGCCCGACGCCTGCGCCTGCGAATAACTCCACGGCTGACCTTTGTATACGATGACACCGGTGATCGAGGCCAACATCTGGCGGCTTTAATAGACTACGCTGTCGCTCAGAATCGAAAGCCAGCGACAGATACAGAGGACGACTAGATTGGCAAAGCGTCGCACCAAAGGCAGGCCTGTTGACGGCATCCTGATACTTGACAAGCCCGCAGGATTAACTTCGAACGAAGCTTTGCAGAAAGTAAAGTATCTGTTTTATGCGGCCAAAGCTGGTCATACGGGTAGCCTGGACCCCCTCGCGACGGGCGTACTCCCGATATGCTTTGGTGAAGCCACCAAGTTCACCCAGTTTTTGCTGGAGGCTGACAAAGTGTATCGCAGCACTTTCAGTTTAGGAGTGGCCACGGAAACGGGCGATGCCGACGGGAAAGTCATAAATCGCATTGATGCAAGCGGCTTGACTGCCGAGCAAGTTGAGGCGGCGCTGCCGGGTTTTCGGGGCGAAATCGAACAGATTCCGTCGATGTATTCAGCGCTCAAGCATGGTGGCCAGCCGCTTTATAAATTAGCGCGTCAGGGTATTGAGGTCGAACGTGAAGCCCGCCAGGCAACCATCCTCAGGTTTGACTTGCTGGCTTTCAGGGCTGGCGAAGTGGCGGAAGCGGATGTCGATATACACTGCAGCAAAGGCACGTATATTCGTACCATCGCTGAGGATCTTGGCAAGGTACTAGGCGTCGGTGCACACGTGTCTGGATTGCGCCGTACGGCGGCAGGGCCTTTTAATCTCGACGATGCTATCACCCTGGAGCAGCTTGAGGCATTAAGGGAGGGTAAGCGGGCTGAAGATCTGGATTTTCTATTGCGGCCCCTGGATGCTGCGGTGGGTGATCGATTAGCTGTCGAACTGTCCGAGAGTGCCGCCTGGTATTTCCGTCGTGGCCAGCCCGTCATGACACCGGTGGTCTATCAGAATGCGATGGAAGGCGATATAGTGCGCATCTTTCGGGCCGACGGAGACTTTTTAGGCGTTGGCGAAGTTCTTGATGATGGGCGAGTTACGCCCCGTCGTCTGGTTGCGGGTCAGTAACGGACCTGTATTAGGTTGCTGAACTGTTTACGGCCGGTTTGTTCTTTACAACTGGTTGTTTCGGCACAAACTGGGTTGTCTGTAAATATGCACGGACGAACCCGTATTACTTGGCATATTTGGAGAGAAAGACATGGCACTGAGTGCAGAAGAGAAAGCGGTTATTGTTAAAGACAACGCACGTGGCGAAGGGGATACCGGTTCTCCGGAAGTACAGGTCGCCCTGTTAACGGCGAATATAAATAAGTTGCAGAGTCACTTCGCAAGCTACAAAAAAGACCACCACTCTCGTCGTGGTTTGATCCGCATGGTGAATCAGCGCAGGAAATTGCTTGATTACCTCAAGAGCAAGGATGTCGATCGCTATAGCCAGCTAATCAAGAAGTTGGGTCTGCGTCGATAGTAAATTCATAGCAATGGCCCCGTACCGGGGCCATTGCCGTTATTCAATAGGTGAAAATTGTGAATCCCGTAAGTAAATCATTCCAATACGGCAAGCATACCGTCACGCTCGAAACTGGCCGCATTGCGCGTCAGGCAACAGGTGCGGTGTTGTGCAGCATGGACGATACGACAGTCCTGTGTACGGTGGTATCTGCCAAAGAAGCTCGAGAAGGCCAGGATTTCTTCCCACTGACGGTCAACTATCAGGAAAAAACCTATGCTGCCGGAAAAATCCCCGGTGGTTTTTTCAAGCGTGAAGGCCGCCCCACGGAAAAGGAAACCCTGACCTGTCGGTTAATTGACCGTCCCATCAGACCCCTTTTCCCCAATGGTTTTCGTAACGAAGTACAGGTTGTGTTGACAGTGATGTCCTCTAATAAGGATGTTGACCCCGATATTGCTTCCCTGATTGGTGCTTCCGCTGCACTGGCTATTTCCGGTGTGCCATTTAATGGCCCCATTGGCGCTGCGCGGGTTGGCTACAACGAGGAAGAAGGCTATCTGCTGAATCCTACGTATTCGGCGCTGGAAAATTCCAGGCTGGATATGGTTGTTGCAGGCACCAGAGATGCGGTGTTGATGGTTGAATCCGAAGCCAAAGAACTGCCGGAAGACCTCATGCTGGGGGCCGTTCTTTATGCGCACCAGGAAATGCAGGCGGTTATCCAGGTTATCGAAGAGTTGGTTCGTGAAGCGGGCAAGCCCAAATGGGAATGGCAGGCGGAACCGGAAAAGACAGCTGTTATTGACAGGCTCAAGGCCGAAATCGGTTCAGCCATTGATACCGCCTACCTTATTACTGACAAGCAGCAACGCAGTACCAAGCTGGGTGAGTTGCGTACCGCTGCCATTGCGAGCATGGTGGTAGAAGGCGGAGACATTAGCGCCGATGATATTCGCGACGCCTTTAAAAAGCTTGAGAAGAAGATTGTGCGTGGCCGTATCATCCGTGGCGAACCCAGGATTGATGGGCGCGACAACACCACCGTTCGTCCCATTGCGGTCGAAGTCGGTATGCTCAAGAATACCCATGGCTCGGCTCTGTTTACGCGTGGTGAAACCCAGGCCATCGTGGTCAGTACACTGGGTTCTTTGCGTGATGCGCAACGTATCGAAGCCCTTGCCGGCAGCAAGGAAGACCCGTTCATGCTGCACTACAACTTTCCTCCCTATTCGGTCGGCGAAGCGGGTCGTATGGGAGGTACTAGTCGTCGTGAAATTGGTCATGGCCGACTTGCGCGCAGAGGCATTGCCGCCGTGTTGCCTGACCAGGAGTCGTTTCCCTATACCATTCGCGTGGTATCTGAAATCACTGAATCCAACGGTTCCAGCTCCATGGCTTCTGTTTGCGGTTCGAGTCTGTCGCTGATGGATGCGGGTGTGCCAATCAAGGCGCCTGTTGCGGGTATTGCCATGGGTTTGGTTAAGGAGCCAGAAGGCTTTGCCGTGCTCACCGATATCCTGGGCGATGAGGATCATCTCGGCGATATGGACTTTAAGGTAGCCGGTACTGCTGCCGGTATTACCGCGTTACAGATGGATATCAAAATCGAGGGCATTACTGAAGAAATTATGGACGTTGCGCTAACTCAGGCTCTGCAGGCGCGGCTGCATATTCTCGGTGAAATGAACAGGGTTATTGATAAGAGTCGTCAGGAAGTAGCCGATACTGCACCGCGTTATGCAACCCTGAAGATTGACCCCGATAAAATCCGCGACGTCATTGGTAAGGGTGGTGCAACCATTCGTGCCCTCACCGATGAAACGGGTGCGACTATCGACATTAAAGATGATGGCAGCATTCGCATATACAGTGATAACCGTGACAGCCTGGATATGGCCGTATTCCGCATTGAGGAAATCACCGCTGAAGCGGAGGTTGGTCGTATTTATGATGGCACGGTGGCGCGGATTGTTGATTTTGGCGCGTTTGTGACCATCATGCCGGGTACCGATGGCCTGGTTCACATCTCGCAAATCGCTGAAGAACGGGTGAATAAGGTGACCGATTACCTGTCCGAAGGACAGCAGATCAAGGTTAAGGTGCTGGATGTCGATGCCCGTGGGCGTATCAAACTGTCAATGAAAGAAGTATCTGAAGCGGAAGGTGGTTTGCCCCGGCGCGATGTGTCGGAGCAGGCCGAAGATGCTCAGGATGCCGATCAGTCTGCTTGATCAGGCATAAAAAAACGGGGCTTTAGCCCCGTTTTTTTATGCCTGCAAAAAGCTGGTTGCCAGGTGCGAAGCACGGTTACTTTCTTCTTCACGGTTCAGGCGCAGCTGTGCGTTAGCCTGCACTCTGTCTGATAAGCACTTCCAGCTTTGCCAGGCTGGCAAATACCATCAGGCCGACCCCACCACTAAAAACGGTTAAAGCCTCGTAGTTGAATAAATAGGATTC
>TARA_R110000787_G_scaffold65488_3_pt1 | contig 18229 bp, 9 predicted proteins | sample TARA_R110000787 | Tara Oceans TARA_R110000787 (sample SAMEA4397920) | marine metagenome | biome: Polar Biome; feature: [DCM] deep chlorophyll maximum layer (ENVO:01000326); material: water (ENVO:00002006), including particulate matter (ENVO:01000060) such as... | depth 35 m
GATGCAACCCCAGGATTTGACTTGCAGCCCAGTGCGCAGCAAACTCCTTTATCAACAAATTATATAAACAACTTTGATTTCTTAAATCAGTATCTTCCTGATACTTATGAAAAGGAATTCGAGCGTTATGGAAACAGATCAGTAGCATCATTCTTAAGAATGGTAGGAGCTGAGATGCCTTCTACTTCTGACCTTATCAAATGGGCAGAACAAGGAAGATTACACACGAAGTACCAAGCGGTAACTTCAGCGGCAGCAGCTGGACAAGATTCTGCTGTTTGGACTATTCCAAATAACATCACGAACTTTAACCCAGCATTAGCTGGTACATCTAGCCAGGCAGCTTTTAGAGCTGGCCAAACGGTTATGATTTCAGACAATACAGCAGGTTCTGCATTGCAGAATAAAGGTATTATTACAGTAGCTCCAACGGCAGCTAATCCTAACAAAGTAACAATTGCATATTATGAAACTGGAGGTCAAACAATGGCAGCTGGAATATCATGTGACATATTTATTTATGGTTCTGAATTTGCAAAAGGAAAAGAAGGTATGGTAGGTTCTTTAGAATCTGATGATTTCTTCTTCCAAAACAAACCAATCATAATCAAGGACAAGTATTCTGTTTCTGGATCTGATATGGCTCAAATTGGATGGGTAGAAGTTACTTCTGAAGGTGGTGCAACTGGTTACTTATGGTACTTAAAATCTGAACACGATACACGTCTTCGTTTTGAAGATTATTTAGAGACAGCAATGATTGAAGCAGTTCCTGCGGGCGCTGGTTCTGGTGCAGCTGATTATTTACAGGGAGTTGGTGCAGGACTTGGTGCTGCAGATTCTTCTGGATCAGAAGGTATTTTCTATGTAGTTGGAAACAGAGGTAATGTATTTGGAGGGGGTAACCCAACAACTTTAGCTCAATTTGATAACATTATTCAACGTCTTGACAAACAAGGTTCAATTGAAGAAAATGTTATTTTTGTAGACAGACAATTCTCATTTGATATTGATGATATGTTAGCGCTACAATCTTCAAATGCAGCAGGTGGAGTTTCTTATGGTCTTTTTAACAACGAAAAAGATATGGCCCTAAATTTAGGTTTCACAGGATTCCGTAGAGGTTATGATTTCTACAAATCTGATTGGAAATACTTAAATGATCCTACTATGAGAGGTGGTATAAACGCAGGTGCAGTAAACGGACTTTTAGTTCCTGCTGGATCAACAACTGTTTATGATCAAATCTTAGGTAAGAACGCTAAGAGACCATTCTTACACGTACGTTACAGAGCTTCAGAGACTGAAGACAGACGTTACAAGTCTTGGATTACTGGTTCTGCTGGTGGTGCAAAAACAAGTGATTTGGATGCAATGGAGGTAAACTTCTTGTCTGAAAGAGCTGTATGTACTTTAGGTGCAAACAACTTCTTCTTATTCCAGAAAGCTTAAGAATTAGTAGTTAAGGAAGGCGAACGGTATACATGTAAAAGTTCCCCTAGTAACCTTCCTTTTTTTTATAAATCAAATTAAATTATATTATAATGAATACAAAAAAACCAATATACAAAGCGAAAGCTTACCGTTTAAAGGGACAAAAAGCTCCTTTAGCTTATATGTTATCTTCTAGACATTCACAGAGATCACCATTATTACATTTTGACGAAGATACAGGGATAAATAGACCCTTACGTTATTCTCGTAATCAAAAGTCACCTTTTGAGGATGAGCAAGATGATAATGCTATTTTAGAACCTATTGTGTTTGAAGATGGTTTATTAATGGTTACCAAAGAAAACCAAGTACTACAAATGTTCCTACATTTACACCCTAGTAATGGGCATGTATTTGAAGAGATAAACAAAGAACGTGATGCTTCGGTTGAATTAAAACATGTTGAGATGGAGTTAGAGGCTCAGATCTCAGCAAAAGAAATTACAAAAGATATTACAAAATTAACTCAAATATGTCGTGTATTAATGGGTAATGGAGTTGAAAATATGACTTCTCCTGAACTTAAAAGAGATTTACTTGTTTATGCTAAACATAATCCTGAAGACTTCTTAGACACAGTTAATGACCCAATGTTAGAACTTATGGATGATGTTCATCAGTTTTTTAGTTCTACATTACTAACTTTTAGAAATAACGGTAAAGACGTTTATTATAACCTACCTAACAATAAAAAGAAAATGTTGACAATACCATTTGGAGAAGATCCTTATTTTATTGTTTCATCTTTCATGAAAAGTGATGATGGGTTAGAGGTTTATAAACTTCTTAAGAATAAACTTAAATAAAGTAGTTTATTTAACATAATATATCAAGAGGGGTTCTAAAAAAATAGAGCCTCTTTTTTTTTGCTATCTTTGTAAAAAGAATTAATTATGCCAATAAACGAAGTACGAAATACCGTATTAGCAATAGCCAATAAAAATAACTACGGATATATTTCACCACAGGATTTTAATCTGTATTGTCAGCAAGCTCAAATGTCTATTTTTGAGGATTATTTTTATCAATATAATAATCAAATTGTAAAAGAGAATCAACGTTTATCTGGAAGTGGATATGCAGATATTTCAAAAGGATTGGTAGAAGTTATTGATACTTTTTATGAATATATTCCATTAGCTACGATTACTGATCTAAATCAATATATATTACCTCTAGATTATTATTTAATAAATAAAATATTAATTTATACAACTGAATTAGCAGCAGGGACTACAACAGCAACTAATGGCGGCTCAACTAAAGTAGAGGATAGTTCCGCAACATTTATAACAGATGGAGTAAAAGTCGGAGACATAGCCTCTACAGTAACTAGTGGACAAATTTATAATACTATAATAGTAACTGTTGTAAGTGAAACTTCGTTATTGGTTCGTTCTGTAGCTGGTAATGTTTGGACTACTACTGGTAAAACATATGTTATTTATTCTGCGAGTAAAATTAAAGAAGCAGAGAAAGTTTCTCACTCTAAAATAACTATGTTAAATAATTCAATACTAACAACACCAACACTTTCATATCCGTCATACACACAAAATGCATTATTAATGGAAAGTTTTCCAAATACAATATCAGAAATAGGTCAAGTTACCTGTCAATATATTAGATACCCGAAAATACCAAAATGGACGTATGCATTAATAACTTTAGGAGAACCTGTATTTGACGCTTCTCAATCTGATTATCAAGACTTTGAATTACCATTATCTGACGAACCTTCTTTAATTGCAAAAATATGTAAGTATGTTGGTGTGGAAATTAGAGAGGCTGATGTATATCAATTTGGGGCAGCAGAACTAACAGGAGAACAACAAACACAATCATAGATGGCATATATAAACGACTACGAATATTACGAAAACTCAGGAGTTAATCCAACTAATGAAAACCAGGGATCATATCAGTTTGTTTCTTTAGAAGATATAGTTAATAATTTTATGTTAATGTATCAAGGGAATCATGAGCTAATAAATAATATAGAAAGATATCAGATTTTATTTCATGCTAAACGAGGTATACAGGAATTAAATTATGACGCTATGAAGGAGATAAAAATCCTTCAATTAGATATTACAATGCAGCTTCGATTTATACTCCCACAGGACTATGTTAATTGGGTGCGGATTTCTGTTTGGGAAGATGGAGTATTAAAGCCATTGACTGAGAACATTCAAACAAATTGGGCTTCAGCTTATTTACAAGATCATGATGCTAAAATTTTATTTGATCAAGATGGATATGTTTTAAGGCCTCAAGATTCTGAAGTTGATTTATCTAGAATTCAAGGAACAGCCAAAAGTATTTATTTAAATGCAGGAAGTGCATATAATGGAGCTGAAGGTTATTGTTACGAGGGTAGATGGTATTTTGATTATGCGGTAGGTAGTAGATTTGGTTTAAATACTGAAACCGCTAATGCAAATCCTACTTTTAGTATAGACAAGCAGTCAGGTGTTATTAATTTTAGTAATATATCTAACGCAGCTTCTGTTGTATTAGAATATGTTTCCGATGGTATGGAAAATGGAATAGATAGCAGTATTAAAATAAATAAATTATTTGAAGAATATATTTACGCTTATATTAGATATTCTATATTAAATGGTAGGTTAGGAATTCAAGAATATGTTGTTAATAGAGCAAGAAAAGACAAAGCTTCTTTGTTGAGAAATGCAAAAATTAGATTAAGTAATATTCACCCCGGTAGACTCTTAATGAATATGAGAGGAAAGGATAAATGGTTAAAATAATATGCCAATAGTTACAACAAATTTTATATTAGGTAGAATGAATAAATCGGTGGACGAAAGACTTCTTCCTCCTGGTGAATACATTGACGCACTAAACATAAGACTGGGTTCGACAGAAGCTACTGAAATAGGCGCTGTAGAAAACTCAAAAGGAAACACTAAGCTAACTACATTACGATATAATAATTCAGATTTAAGTTCTAGCACTGTATGTATAGGTGCTTATGAGGATGGTGTAAGAGAAACTATTTATTGGTTAATACATGATAAAAATAATCCAGTTTCTGCAAGTGGTATTGTTGATATGGTTGTTTCTTACAATACAACTAATCAACTAATAAATTATCATGTAGTGTCTGAAACTATTTTAAATTTTGATCCAAAATATTTAGTGACAGGGATAGATTTAATTGACGGATTATTATTCTGGACAGATGATATAAATCCTCCAAGATATCTAAATGTTAAAAGAAATTATCCTTTACCGATAGCAAATGTAGACCAAATTGTAGAGGAAGATATTAATGTTATAGTTAAAATTCCAGGATTTGAAAAGGTTGTTAACTCAAATATACCTTTACCAGTACCAAAAATAGAACTTATAAACATCCCTGGAGAAGAAAACTATATAGAAAATAGATTTTTATGCTTTGCTTATAGATATAAATATGAAGATGGCCAGTATAGTGCAACTTCATTATTTAGTTTACCAGCTTTCGTTCCAAAACCTTTTGAATTTGATACTAAAAATTATAATAATGCAGGGATGCAAAACCTATATAATGGTGTTAATATTGAGTTTTCTACCGGTAGTAAAAGAGTTAAAGAAGTTGACTTATTATTTAAAGATACTGCCTCTAATTCTATTAATATAATTGAAAGATTTATTAAAGAAGATTATGGGTGGGCTAATAATAGTATTCAATCTTATACGTTTACTAATAGTAAAATATATACTTTATTAGGAGCAGATGAGTTATTACGCCAATATGATAATGTCCCAAGATTTGCTAAAGCACAGATTGTTCAAGGAAATAGATTAATGTATGGTAATTATATTGATGGATATAATATTACAAGGCCAGATGCTGATGGGAGTAAGGTGTCTATAGACTATAATACTAGTTTAATAACTACCCCTATTTTATTTGATGAGCTTCCACAAGGGATTGTAGGTTCAGGAATTGATTATAACATTGATCCGGCAAGTACATTACAATATATAAATAGTAAGATAACTTTTGATTTATCTATTACAAATGGAAAATTAAAAAAAGACGCATACCTAGGGTTTTCTCTTAATTGTGAGCACCAAACAACAGAGGTGGGGGCAGGTCAATCAACTAATCCTGCGTGGGTACAAAATGATGATTTTGCAAATCCACAGTTTGTTTTACAGGTAAATATAACTTTAGATGCTGACTATAATTCTACATGGGATTTTATTCAAAGCCCATTATTTCAAGATGCGATTGGTACTGTATTGAATCTGAATTTTCAACCTATGGCTACTGCTAATTTAGGGAATTCATTAACTGATTTTTTCAATAATGAATTATCTTCTCCAGTAACAGGATATTCTTTTTCTAAAAATCTTAGTAGCATAAACTCTGCTACTTCACAACAAGGATTTTTAATAACAGATGCCGCTCCTGGTTCAGATGTTTTTTCATTACAAATATTAGCAATGAAATATCAAAATATTGATAACTCAGTCACAACTGATATATATGAATATTTTCGATTTATCTCTGGAGATGGTGGATTTACAGCTTCTACTAATAAAGGGAGTTTACATAGCAATAGAGATTTTGAAACTGGGATTGTTTATAGCGATAACTATGGGAGATCTTCTACGGTACTAGTTTCAGAGCGTAATACTGTTTTTGTAGAACCTGGTAATAGTGATAAAAGGAACACAATACAAGTTCAGGTAAATTCAAGAGCGCCTTACTGGGCTGATAGATATAAGTTTGTAGTAAAACCAAGTTTAGGGAATTACGAGACAATATATTCTAATTTTTATTATACACGTCCTTCTGATAATATGATATATTTTAAATTAGAAGGAGATAATGCCAATAAGGTAGCAGTAGGACAAACATTAATAGTAAAAGCCGATGTAAATGGCCCGTTAACAAGATTAGAAACAGTTGAGGTCTTAGCTATAGAGCCAGAACCTACAGATTTTTTAGCAACACTTGCTGAATTAGGCACAGAATCAAGTCAGTTAAAGGGATTGTATATGCAGGTCAAAAATCAAAACTTTAATATTGAAATACCTGCGGATTCTGTCATAGAATATGGTCGAATGACAAGAAAATCTAGAAGATTTGGTTGCTCTACACACAGAACAGCTGCATATCCTTGTTTTATTCAAGATGTCCCAGGGGATGGTACTGGTGGGACGACAAATTATGATATTCCTGGAGGATCAATAATAAAAGTATTGGTAACATCTTTTAGAAATGACACGTTTAATGGTCAACAATGCCAACAAATACTATGGGAATGGGAACAGACATATGTAGCATCAAGTGATTTTGCAGATATGAGAAGATGGTGGATTGGAGATAATATTAACCCAGAATTAGCACAGCCAGGGGATATAGATGACGAAACAACAATTAAATATAATAGTGCTTTGGTAGATCCAGCATTTCCTCCACCAGATGAAATATTAAATACTATAGGTATAGGGGACGATGTTGAATGTACTAACTGGGAGGTTACATTTCAGTGGATACAAGCAGCAGCAGGTTTGCTTACAGATCCTTTATATCTAGGAGTTTCTTCTGGTATTCATGGGTGTTACAGGCCTACACAGCCAGATAGAACAGCAGATATTAGAGTAGAATTAATTGTTCAAAGAGCAAATACTTTAATTGTATTTGAAACTGAACCAATAGATGCAAATCCAGAATTATTTTTTGATGCTTCTGAATCTTTTAAAGTAACACAGCCAGAAGGTTTTCATTTATCTGGAGAGGATATAGATGGAGGAGATCAACACCAAACAGCTTCTTTAGACGCTATAGTTAATTTAAATTTTCAAGATTGTTATGCTTTTGGTAATGGTATTGAGTCTTTTAAAATAAAAGATGCATTAGAGGGTAGACCAATGGTTTTAGGGCAAAGAGTTTTAGCCGTTTCTAATGAAGATTATAAAGAAGCAGACAGGTTTGAGGGTATTACTTATAGTGGTGTTTATAGTAGTAATAATGGGATTAATAATCTTAATGAATTTAATTTAGGTTTAGTAAATTTTAAAGATTGCGAGACTTCTTTTGGGCCAATACAAAAAATGCATGCTCGTCAAACAGATATACTAGTCCTTCAAGAGGATAGAATAACTTATGTTTTAGCGAGTAAAAATTTAATTTCTGATAGTACTGGAGGTGGAGCTATAGTGTCAGTTCCTGAAGTACTAGGTACTCAAATAGCCCGTATTGAAGAGTATGGTATTAGTTATAATCCTGAAAGCTTTGTTGCTTGGGGGTCTGATATGTTTTTTACAGATGTAAAAAGAGGAGCAGTATTAAAACTAAGGGGTACAAGTATGAACAATGATTCATTAGAGGTTATTTCTTCTCTAGGAATGAGATCATGGTTTAGAGATGAATTTTTTGAGTCAATACAAACTCAGAAGTTAGGCGGTTATGACCCTTACATGAATGAATATGTTTTAGGTATGAATTGTATTTCTATTCCTTTACCTCCTGACATTGCGGCTTGTGGATATACTTTACAAAGAGAAAATTTATTTGATACACCTATAATTACTACTGTTAATTATGGAGCGGTTATTGGACAATGTGATATTGATTATAATATTACGGTAGGGTCTATAACTATTTCTGTTTTATGGAATGGTATTACAACAACAAGCAGTACGCTAACTGGAAACGGAACTTTTAGTTTTGATAAAACTCTAAATTCACCTTCAAATGCAGTTATAACAATAACAGCAGTAACAAATGCTTCTTTTACTATAACAGCTAACTGTCCTAATGAAATAGAAATAACAGTAATAAAGGTTGTTATTAATTCTGCAATTGATTCAGGTAAATTTATTCATGCAGAGTATAACTGGAATGATACTAGTAATATTAGCCCTATTGATTCGGACTTAATGGAGTTAGGAAGCGATAGTTTAATTGCATCTGAGTATCAGGCACAAACAGGGATTCGTTCTTTAGGTGTTTTTCCTTATGATGGAGTAGATTTAACAATAAGATCTAATAAAATAGGATTTGATAATTATAATTGGGGGTATCCTAGTGATAATTTTAAATATTTATCTAGCAACACATTATATATTAATAATGAAACTGATATAGCTTCTTTATTATCAGCATCAACAACAATAGCTAATTCAAATGTAACTAATCCTTCAGATGGGTTGTATCAGACAACTGTGGCTGGTTTAAATTTACCTATAGGAAATCAGTATTTGTATTTAATATATGACTATAAGTTTACAAGTTGTCAAGAGTTTTGTTATGACGCTGTATCAGCCTCCGCTGCATGTTGCGATTGTGCATTTACTTATACAGGATATTCTAGTAGTACAATACAGCAAAATGCACATGTAGTGTGTGGTCAGCCTTTATCAGTTACTTATTATCATACTGGAACTAATTCATTGCCAGTAGTAGCAGATTTTGTATATTCATCTATTGATGGGGCAGTTGGAACTACTCTACCAATTGGATTATATAAATCAAGCCAAACAACTTATATAACAATTAATCAATTTGGGTTAGTTACCGCAGTAACTAATTGCCCTTAAATAAAATAGTAAATGGGAGCATTAGGAACATATTGTTTTGATGGAATAAATTTTTCACAAGCAACATCTTTATATACAGATAGCACTTTAACTATTCTAGCTGCTGATGGATATTATTCACAGGGCGGAGTAATAAGACAGCAGTTAAATGGCATATTATTAAATGCTCAACCTTGTAGCGGATGTTTTGTTCCTTGTGGAAATGGGATATCAGTTAGTCAAAGTCAAAATGGTTTTTTTGATATAAATTTTGATGTTGCAAATACATCAGGAGCTGTTATTGCTTATTTTTACATGGGAGGCAGTATACCTGATGGAGTACTTGCAAATTATGATTCTACTAGTTATAATAGATTAACCGCAAAGGGAAACAACGGGACTACTTTAAAAGACGGGACTAATACTAACGTTGATTACTCAGGTATTGGAAATCAAGGAACAGGAGATCCTACTTATGTTGGTAGTAGCAGTATAAATATAGTTGGAGCATACACCAATACTAACACTACACCAGGACAGTGTTCTAATGGGGATGCTCCTGAAAATTATAGTTTTTCTGGAGGTAGTTTTTTACCTCAAGGGACATTAAATCCAATAACAGTAACTAATGTTATGATGGGAACAAATATTGGAAATAGCCTTGTATATACAATGGTTATACCAAAACCAGCTGCTGATCCTACATCTATGAATTTAAAAATATCAGCTCCTTATTGTAATACTGTATTTAAATATGAATTAGATTGTCCTGTAGAATTACCTAGTTGGCCTGGTTCATTAGCAGGGTCAAGTACAGAGTGTAATTCTGTTCAAAATGAAACATATTATTTTGTAAGAAACGCTTCAGGGAATAACATTCCTTTTACTGTAGATACCAATACAATACCAGAGATAGGGAATTTTGTGTTTACAGATATTAATGCTGTTAATTATTTGAATGATACAAATACAATGCAATATTATATTACAGGAAGTATTGCTTTAGGCGTAAGAAATGGAGTTGTATTAACTTCAATAGCATGTACTCCAGCAGGACTACCATGCGGGACGTCCATTACAATACCTCAAGGCAATGCGGGGCTTTATAATTTAGATTTTGACGCAGGAACTAGTACTGGAGCAATTGTAATTTATTTTGATCCAGCAAGTTTACCGGATGGGATTAGAGCTTTATATAACAGTAATTATTACAATGCTTTAGCCTCTCCTACTAACGGATTAAGAAAATCAACAAGTTCGATAGCAGATGCATTTACTTTTATAGGAAATACAAGTGACGCTTGTTTCCCATCTACTCCTACAGGGTCTTTACCATATACTTACTACGATGGTTTTTCAGGTAGCCCATCTGCTTGGGATGTGGGAAGTCCATCTCCTCAAAATGCGTCAATAAATACTGCAGATGTTATTGGCGGAGGTATAAATGAATGGAATGTTATGGTTATACCAAAACCAAGTGCTTCTCCAGCTTCGGTAAGCATTAATGTTTTAGGTCCTTGTAGCAATACAGGATGGTATATTGACGTAAAATGTCCAGGAGACGGGACAAGTTTCCCTAGTTTTTTAGCATCAACAGTTATATCAGGAACAACCTGTACTACTGCTGATCAAACATATTATTTCCCTCAAGCTAAGGGGTTTGCTTATGTTCGGCCTATTGTTAATATGTGGGTGTTTTCAGATATTAATGGAGCTAATGTTTTAGCTAATGGAAATTATGTTTTAGCAAATAACACTGTTATGACTGTAGTAAGTGGAGTGGTAACAGCAATAGTAAATTGTACTTAATAAATAAATAATGGCTTGTAGAAGTAAAACAGTATCGTATAGTGATGAGGCAAAAGGATTCCCGTCATTTTATAGTTATTTCCCTGAATACATGATAGGAATGAATAGTTTCTTTTATAGTTTTAACGGAGGTAATTTATGGAGACATAATACAAATGAAACTCGTAATAATTTTTATAATCAACAATATACTTCAACTATTACCAGCGTATTTAATGCACAGCCTACCTTGTCTATTAAATTATTTAAGACCTTATCATATGAGGCTACAACTACTGTAGCTGATACCAATCAGGCAGCATGGGAATGTCTTGTTTTGAGAACCGATTTAACAGACGGAAGTGAAGGCTCAATGTTAGAAACTTATTTTGAACAAAAAGAAGGGGAGTGGTTTAGTTTTTTAAGAACTAATTCAGGAACTGTAAACTGGAAGGCTAGATCTGCAAATGGTATTGGATCATGTACGGAAGTAACTTCTGGGAGTGGAATTACTAAGCTTTCTTTTCTTGTTTCTGTCGGGTCAATTCTTAGTGTTGGAGACTCAGTATTTGCTGCTACTTTAGTAAATGGAACTGTTCAAGGGACTCCTTTATTAGCAGGGACTGTAAGTACTATAGGTGGTGATTACATTAATATTATAGACGCAGCACCTCCTGCTATACCTACTGTTGGACAATTTATTATGTATATTAAAAGTGCAGTTGCTGAGTCTCATGGAGCAAGAGGTTATTATTTAGAATTTAAATTAGAAAATGATTCAACTGACGCTATAGAGTTATTTTCAGTTGGCAGTAGTGTAATGAAAAGTAATCCATAGAAATTAAGTATATTTGTAGTATGCAATTAAATATAAGAAAACTAGAATTAAATGATTGGGCAGTACTACCTATATGGTGGGAACAATGGCCAACTTGGAAAGTACCAGCTAGAGATTCTTTACCTGATAATGGTTTAGGAGGTTTAATGGTTGAAAAAAATGGTAATCCAGTTTTAGCTGGATTTATCTATGAGACGAACTCTAAAGGGGTTTGGCTTGAATTCATTATATCAGATCCTAAATACAGAGATGATGACAGACAAGAAGCCTTAGAGCTTTTAATTAAGACTGCGGAGCATGTTGCTCTAGGAAAAGGGTTTAAGTATGTATTATTTATAGGTAAACACAATAATCTTATTGATACTTTTGAGAAATTAGGATGGAATGTAGACCGTACCCCATCTTATGAATTAATAAAAAAAATACAGTAACTAATATGGCAGCAGTAACATCAGCAGTAATAGGAATAGTAGTAGCAGGGGCATCCATGACTGCTAGTCTTACAGCAAAAGCAAAAGCGAAAAGAAAAGAAGAAGAGGCACTAGCAAAGTCTGATGAATTAATGGATGACGCTAGAAAGAAAGCTGAGATCAATTATATGGAAGGCTTAAGTGTTCCTTTGGATGCGTATGGTGAAGAGTATAAGCAAAACTTACAAAGTCAAAAACAAATTATTGACTCTTTAGCTGAAGGAGATTCTCGTAATATAGCTGCTGGAGTAGGTAGAGTGGCGGCAGCAGGTTTGGAGGCAAATGAAGAAACTCGTATTGGTATGGGTGAAGAATTATTTGCTTTAGATAAACTTCAAGCTAAGGAAAGATCTAGAATAAATCAAGATTTAAAAGATATGGATGTAGGTCAGGCAGCTGACAGACAGATGATTTCTCGTGATGCAGCGGCAGCAAAAGCATATGCTACCCAAGGTATGATATCAAGTGCAGGCATGATGTTAAAGTCCGGAGCATCTTTAGTTCCTTTGTATACAGGAAATGGGTCTGACAATCGGTTAGACGACGTTTTAACTCAGGGAGGCTCTGGAACAGACGGATCAGCAGCTCCTCCATTAGGGCCTCAAACAGCGGCAGACGCTAATCCTGTAAATTCAACAAGTATAGTAGGTAGACCAGGGGGGATATACAATTCTCCTAGCTCAGGAACAATAACTGATGTTACATCTGGGCTTGCTCCTGATGGACCGATAGTTACAAATGGAAACACAACATTAACAGCTCAGACTATAACTCCAGAAATTAGATCTGCCTGGGATAATTTATCACCACAACAACAAAGATCGATTAGAAACTCAGGATTAGGCCTTCAAATTGATGCATTTGGACAAATAGTAATACCAAGAAAAATATAATAAAGACATGGCAAACACTAAACCAACCCCAACAGGTGCAAATAAATATTCTGTTTATGCGCAAAGAAACGCAGAAGATACAGAAATAGATTGGGGTAAAGTAGCTACTGATATTGGTAAAGATATTGAAGAAATTAGACTTGATAGGGAGACCAGGAAGGCTGAAATAGAAACAATTAATCAATCAGCTATAGAAGAATTAAGTAAGCTCCCAGATACAAATAGTCAAGATGCTGGTAGTTTATTAATTAATGGATCTGCTTCATCTGTAGATGCTACTATGGTTCAGTATAAGTTAATGAAACGTAATAAAATTAGTCCAAGACAATTTAAACTTTTTGTTCAAAACCAAAAAAATGGTTATAAAGGATTAAGTAATGCTTTAGGAACTTGGGATGCCTGGTGGACAAAAGCTAATACTAGGTTAAACGAAAATAAATCTGGCTATTTAGAGGTTGCTAATAATGAATTGTTATCTAATTTAGGTAATTTAAAAAATAAAAAGTTAATGTCCAACCCTATTAATGGTAAATTTTATATGGTGGAGATGGGATATAATGAAAAGACAAAAGCTTTTGATATAATGCCAGATCAAAGAAAAAATCCTGGTGCTTTTACAGCTCCTAATCTTATTAATGATTTACAAAAATATGAGCAACCAAAATTTAATTTAAAGGAACAAACAACTAAACTAACAACTCCTATAGCCTCAGTAATAACCGCAACAATAGCAGCTTACAGCTTAGAAAATGGAGGAAAAGGCATTACAACTATTGAGGATTTTAGACAAATAGGTGATTTTTCAGATGGTGTAAGTTTTGATGATTGGAAAGAAGCTCAAATAAATGCCTTAGTTGGTTCGCCAGAATCAAGAAATAATGACTCGGCAGGACAAGCGTTAGCTAATAGCGGATCTTATTATGCCGCGCAGACTGTTGAGGATTTTAAGAAAGCACATCCTGGCCTTGATACAAAATATTGGATAAAGTTTGATAATACTTCTGGAGCTCCACAAATAGAGTTAACCGAAAACCAACAAAAAGAGGCTCGTAGACTAGCGAATATAGAAATAGAAGCTCAAATAAGTGCTAAAATAACAAAAACTTCTGGTTTAAAAGGAACACAACCCACACAGCTTGATTATCTAAAAGGAGAGGATTTAAAATTAAAGAATGAATCTCTGGAGATTACTAATAATATTGTTGCTGGTGATTTAGACCAATATGTTAGTGCTGGTTCTCGTGGGATTATAGATGTAAATAAAAGACTTACGGAATCTGGGCTTTCATCAGAAGATGATTTGATTGACTCTATTAAAAGACAAGGAGATGAAATTATAATAACATATCAAAGCGGGAGAGAATCGATGCCAATAAAAAGAAAAAATGAAGATGGTACATTTAGAACAACAGAAGAAATAGGCAAGGAAGTTCACCAATTAATATCTGCTTACGGATCATCATACGATGAAGATGCTAAAAACTATAAAAAGAAAGGTAAAACGTTCACGAAAAATACTCGTGACATGACTGATAAGGAAATAGTTAGTGAACTAGAAATAGAAAAAGCAAAAGAATATTTAATAGGTGCAGGTACTTCAAATCCAACACCAAAACAAATAACAGATATTATTAATTCTAAAGAGAACGAAATACCTGATATTACCGCGGAGGAATTAAAGAAGGCTAAAAAAGAGGGAATCCCTAAAGTATACAGGGGTGAAGATGCAGAACAATTTTCTTCAAGAAAAGAGTTAAAATCTAAAAATGTAGGTGATAATATTACAAAAAATGTAGGTTCTAAGTTAAACGACATAACAGGTGCAGAATCTATAAAACAAGGATATAATGCTGCTACAGATAATAATCCTGATAATTTAACTACTGATGGTAGTTTATGGGGTGGGCCAGGTGATAGAGCAAAAGCTTTGCAAGAGCCTATGCAAAAAGCTTTAAATGCTTATCTTCCTAGACAATTAAGAGGAACAGCAACAATTACTCTTACAGATAAAGGTAAAATAGAGGTAAAAAATGGTAAAAAAGACTTAACGATTGTTGGGGTTACCGACATAACTATAGGTAAAAATGAGACATTTGTAAAACTTGATGGTATGGTAAACACAATTGCTAAGAGTATTACAGAGACATACAATGAAGCTAAGAGATCAAGAAAAGGAGGGGCAATAGTAGAAGCAAAGGAATTAAGAGCAAAACCAGTAGTAACTACAATAGATGAGATTATTGGGGATGATGTAAAAAAAAAAATCCCACTAACAAACCCGGTGAATGATAGTATAGCTGTTTTAGAAAATTATGAAGGTTTTATAAACGGAAGTCCTACTGCTGATATTTTTACTAAATTAATTAAAGATAAAACATATTTTCTAGGAGCTAAAGGAACAGGGAATTGGACCATGAAAGATGAAAAGGATGTAAAAACAGAGGTAGATAGTATCGACTGTTCTGGAGCAATATGTACTATTAGAAACGCACAAGGGGCGAAATACGATCTTAATAATACTAATGCCAAAAAGTTTAGAGATTCAGCAAAAACAAAAAATATTCCAATAACATCAGCAAAAGACGGTAACCTAATACTTATGAATGTTGAGGGGAAAGGTATTGACCACATTGGTTTTATTGTTGTTGACGAAAACGGGAAAAAATACATAGCAGAGTCTTCTAGTTCATATGGAGGAACAACAATAACGGAATTTGATTTAAGAATTGAAGACCTTGTGAAAAGAAAAAGTAAATTCAGTTACGAAATTGTATCAGATACTAAACAAGAATAATGGATAAAATAGAAAAGTTATACCAATTATATCTAAAAGAAGGAATGATTTCCAAGGCAATCTCTTTAGAAAGATTTAGGAACATTACTCCAGACCAACAAGCTTCTATACTAGAATTAAGTAGAAAAAGAAAATTAATTTCTCCCGAAACGTCTTTAGAAGCTTTTCAAAGTATTTGGTCTGGTGAGGTTTCACCAATAGCTCAAATCCCTGAAGTGCCTGAAGTAGTAGAGGATAATTCATTTGCTGGTAATTCTGACATTCAAACAAGTTTTGGTGCGTTTCCAAAAGTAGATGAAGAGGCTATGAACTCTGATTTAATACAAGAAGAAACTCCTACCGCTGTTCCAGAAGTTGTAAAGTATGACGGAAGTGAAGCTAACGACAGTGGTTTATATCAAGAAGAAATTATTGTTGATAAAAATGCGACTCCATTAGACCGATCTTTAGCTTATATAAATGAAGATTTGTTTAAAAGAGACGAAGGGCCTGTTGTTGAAAGATTAAATTACCATTTCCCTTATGAAGAGTATGGTTTTAAATTTGAGGAAAGTGGGGTTTTAGACAATGTAACAGTAACTGCTCCTGATGGCTCAGAAGAAACATTTGGTATTGATTCTGGAGGGAAAGTGTTTGCATCATTTGAAAACAACGCTGAAGAGGCTAGAAAACTTAGAGACTTTATAAGAAAAAATTATGATCAAAATAAAAAAGATCAAGATATTACTAAAAAATATTTTTCAAAAGAAGCAGTTAATGTAGACATAGCTATTTTTGCAAAACAAAATGAGAAACTTGCAGCAGATGCTAAAGATTATTTTTCAAGAAAAGAAACTAATCAATCTGAGTTAGAAAGAATGAGAAATTCTCCAGGCACATTTACTCAGCAAGAGTATGATTTGCAGATTACGGAGAAAAATTATTTGAGAAATCAAGAAAGCTCATTAAAAGATCAGTACGAAGAGTTCCAGCAAACCGCATCTCAATTAGATTTGGCCACTGGTAACTACGTTATGATGAAGGAAGAAGGTGGGAGTCTTCTTGGAACTATTGTTGGTGGCGCATACAACTCTATTTTAAAAGGTATGGGCAGTATTGGCACTGGTTATATAGGTACAAATATAGATTTAGCTTATGAGGCGGCACAGGCAGCGTATGGCAATGAAGTTGGCTACACTGAAGATGAGTATAGAGATGAGTTTATAAGAGTTTACGAAGGGTACAAGGGTTTAGAAGCTCCAGAATCAGCAAAAGAATCAAAGGAAGGGTTTGATAAATGGACAGAAACTTTAAAAGAAAGTGAACAACCCAAACAAGAAGGTGAAATTAGAAATATTGATGGGGCAGGTGAGTTAAAAGGTAATATGTTTACTGGGAAATATAAGATTGTAAAAAACGATCCTAGACTACAAAATATTAATTTTGATAAATACGACATCAGCAAAGGTGTAAAAATTCCTTTTGAATCTTCTGGTGTTCTCGGAATTGATCAGGAAAGAATGCAATGGGACGCTCCTGAAGTGTGGAGTAAAGAAGAAGATGACTGGGTAAAGGCTCCTGGTTCTTTTGGACAAAGCAATATTTTTGATCAGGTTGATGCTTTAGTTGGCGATCAAAAAATTAAGAGCAGAAAAAATGCAGTAAAAGATATCTCAAGAAACTTTCTTGTTGACACATTTGGTGTGGACAGTGTAAGTGATGAAAGAATTGAGGCTCAGATGAATCAAGGCTCAATAGAAAATGCTACTGGGTGGGATGTTACTAAAGGTGTTTTTGCAACTGGATGGTACGGATCATTTGAATCAGTACCAGCTTTAGCACCAATGATTTATGGGGCTATTAAAAACAAAGGGAAAGTAAGTCTTAAAGGACCAGCCGGGAAAAGTTTAAAAGCTTTTAAAGGGAGAATGGTTCAATCTTTAAAAAATTACGCTACTGATGGGTATCGTCAATCATCTTTATTGGCTATGGCGTTTCTTCATTCAGATAAATTAAACCAGCAAATGGAAAATAACCCTGAGTTTGAATGGGTTACTGAAAATGAAAAAAAAGCTCTTATATTACCATTAGCAACCACTTCGGCTATCTTAGAAACTTTAGGTTTTAGAATGCTTTTAAAGGGAACTTCTGGAACAAAAATATTAACAAGTATTACTACCAAAGCCTTAAGGCTATTACCAAAGGGAGCAACTCCTGCAATGTTTAGAAGAGCAGTAGTTAATGTAATGGACAATCAGTTTACACGAAAGGTTGGTAAAACTGGTGTAGCTAAGTTTATTAATAGAGCAACTCCTGGTATATTGGCAGAGGCTGAAACAGGGGGTTTTCAAGAATTTACCGATATTGAAGGGAAAGAACTATTTAATGCTTTTAAAGGGAAGGAACTATTTAAAAATCCTGAAAGATGGTC
>TARA_R110000787_G_scaffold58117_21_pt1 | contig 18199 bp, 14 predicted proteins | sample TARA_R110000787 | Tara Oceans TARA_R110000787 (sample SAMEA4397920) | marine metagenome | biome: Polar Biome; feature: [DCM] deep chlorophyll maximum layer (ENVO:01000326); material: water (ENVO:00002006), including particulate matter (ENVO:01000060) such as... | depth 35 m
TGGGCAGGAGATCAGGCATTCCGCGTCGGGTGGTCTGCTCGCTGTCGTTGCCGGGCAGAGCGCCGGAGCCGCTCAGACGAATCTGAAGATTCTCCAGGTTGAGCAACTTGGCGACGAGACCTTCGCGCGTCAGCTGCAGCTTTCGACTCTCGTACGCAACATAGGGCAGGGGTAGTGCCAGGCTGTCCGTTTCGGCGGAGCCGCGATAGTCGGGTCGGCTCAGAACCCCGAATCCTCCACCAATGGTGAGCCGTGAGGCCTCGCCCGGCTGCAGACTATTGGCCGCCATTGTGGAGGAGTGAGACAGGCAAAAGCTGGCAGCGGCGAGGCCGATGCCGAGGCTTCGCAATGTCATGAGGGGGAGAATACCGAAGTGGAATTCTCAGAGTGCATCGGGGAAGACCCAACCACCGAACTGCTTTTCCAGTGCTTCTGCGACCGCAATGGTCAACGCATCATTGCCAGGTGCCGCGATGACTTGGGTGCCCAGCGGAAGGCCTTTCGCATTCAGGCCCAAAGGCACCTGCGTTGATGGAAAGCCCAGCACGTTGAAGATGCCGCAATAGGCGAAATCGAACGGCGTCATCAGCGGATGATTGTGACGCGGAGCCGGGCGTGTGTAGGGCGGATAGAGCAGAACGCCATCTTCTCCCAGTGTCTGGATCAGTTCGGCGCGCAGCTCTTTGCCCAGGCGGACCATCTTGTCAGGGTTCATGGGCAGCTGGTCGAGCGCAGCCAAGACCAGTGCGGGCAGGGTGTGCGGTGTCTTGCCAATTGGCCAGCGCATCAAATGCAATAGCGGACTGATGGCCGTGCCTTCACCGAGCTGTTTCGAGAAGGGCTCCGGACCTGTCGCCTTCATCATGGCCGACCAGATTTCGAAAGATTTCTTCAGAGAGGGCGGCCTTAGATAGCTCAATTGCTGTCCCTGATCCCCCAGCCAGCGAGCGGCGCGGGCCTGCGCATCGACCATGTCGCGGGAGACTTTGCGCCGGCCGTCATTTTCAATGGAGAAGATGCGCAGCTTGCCCAGCTCAACCTCTGCCGGGTCTCCTTTGAGCGTGCCGGTTTCGCAGATCGGATCAAGGCCGTCCGGACCGGCGAGGATGTTCAAGAGTGGCCACAGGTCCTGCGCGCGTCGCGCGATCGGACCAGTGACGCAGTTGAAGTTCATGTCGCCAGCGGGTTCCGGATATTGCCCGGTATTGGGCACGATGCCCGGTGTGGGTTTATGGCCGAAGACGCCGTTGAAGAACGCTGGAAAGCGAATGGAGCCGCCCACGTCTGCACCCAGACCAAAGGGCGAGGCCCCGGCGCCAATCAGGCTGCCTTCTCCGCCACTGGACCCGCCCGCAATATGACGCGGGTCGTAGGGGTTACCGGTACGGCCGTAGACCCGGTTATTGGTCTCCATCCACATGCATAACTCGGGCGTGTTGGAAAAGCCCATGACGATGGCGCCAGCTTCGCGCAGGCGGCTGACGGTTGGTGCTTCGGTCTGAGCCACAGCGTCTCGTCGCGACACCATGCCGGAAACCTGCGGAAATCCCGTGAACGCAAAGTTTTCCTTGATGGAGCATGGCACGCCCAGCAGAGGTGGGAGGTCGTCACCGCCGGTCGCCAGTCTCTCGTCAGCTGCATCGGCTTCGGCGCGCGCCTCATCAAAACGAAACTGCACCATGGCGTTGATCTTTCCATTCACGGCAACGATGCGCGCAATGTGCGCGTCCACCAGCGCTCGAGAGCGAATCTGCCCACTACGCAGGCTTTGCGACATCTCTGTCGCAGACATTTTCAGCAGGTCCATCTGTCTTGGTGCTCCCCAGATCACGGGTGTGTCAGCCTGACATTGTGCCGTGTATTGCCGGTGCACAGCCCAAATACCAGGTCTCGGTACGCGTCTGCCAATATCGCCTGCACCTTGGGCCACCGCGTTTGGGGCGCAGGTCTGCCAGAATCTGGCAACTAGAAAAATTGATCACTTGAAGCTGAGATGAGCAAGAAAGAGGAGAAACAGACGCTGCTGGATTGGTTCCATCATTGGGAGCTGACGCAGCCACAGGCTATTTACCTCACCCAGCCGCACAAGGGCGGGGTAACTGATTACACCTGGGCCGAGGTTTCCAATCAGGCTCGCCGCATGGCCGCGCACCTGAAGACACTCAAGCTCGCAAGCGGGAGCAGCATTGGCGTCCTGTCCAAGAACTGTGCGCACTGGATCATGGCGGACCTCGCCATATGGATGGCCGGGCATGTCAGCGTGCCCCTGTACACCACCTTGAACGCCGAGACCGGCCGCTACATTGTGGATCACGCCAGGATCAAACTGCTGTTTGTCGGCAAGCTCGACGAGCAGGATTGGGCAACATTGCAAGAAGGTCTGCCAGATACCTTGCCCCTGCTGGCCTTGCCCATAGGTGCGGATAGCAACATGCCGCAGTGGAGTGACATTGTCAGCCAGACGCAGCCCATCAAGGTGGCTGTGCGTCGCAAGCCTTCTCAGCTGGCTACCATCATCTACACCTCTGGCAGCACCGGAAATCCCAAGGGCGTCAAGATCAGCTTCGATGCCATGCTCAGTTCCGCGCAGGGGCTTGCCCAACTCCTGCAGATCACCAACCGGGATCGAATGTTGTCCTATCTGCCGCTGGCCCATACGGCAGAGCGGGCAGCGGTGGAGGCGTCGTCGCTGCGCCATGGATTTCGTGTTTATTTTGCGGAGTCACTGCCCACCTTTGCCGAGGACCTGAAACGTGCGCGACCGACGCTGTTCTTCTCGGTGCCGCGTTTGTGGACGAAGTTCTATCAGGCTATCCAGCAGAAGTTGCCGACCGCGCGACAGAAACTCTTGTTCCGTACGCCGGTTATTGGCGGCATCGTGAAGCGAAAATTGCTGCAGGAGCTGGGGCTGGATCACACTCGCATTGCGATGACGGGCGCTGCGCCATTGGCTCCTGCCATCGTGAACTGGTATCGCGAGCTGGGCCTGGAGCTTCTGGAGGTCTATGGCATGAGTGAGAATTTCGCCTACTCACATGTCAGTCGTCCCGGGCAGGTGCGGGTAGGCACCGTCGGTCAGCCTGCGCCAGGTGTGCAGTGCCGAATTGCTGCTGACGGCGAGATACTCGTCAAAAGCCCTTGCACGATGATGGGTTATCACCGTAGCAAGGCGCAGACTGACAAGGCAATTGATGCCAAGGGCTGGTTGCATACGGGCGACCGCGGTGTGATCGATGACAAGGGGCGCTTGCAGATCACCGGCCGGGTCAAGGATCTGTTCAAGACCAGCAAGGGAAAGTATGTGGCACCCGCGCCGATCGAGAATCAGCTGACGCATCACGCCGCGATTGAAGCGGCCTGTGTGTCAGGTTCTGGGCGTCCGCAGCCTTATGCCTTGGCCGTGCTCAGCGAGGCGGCGAGGGAGCAACTGACTTCAGACGACCGTGGCAGGGCAGTTCTCGAACGCGAATTAGCGAACATGCTCGATGACATCAACAGCGAGCTGGAACCGCAGGAAGTGCTGGATTTCCTGGTGGTCGTGAAAGCACCTTGGGACATCGCCAATGGGTTTCTCACGCCGACCATGAAGATCAAGCGCAATGTCGTCGAAGCCCACTACGCCGCGCAGGTGGAAGGCTGGGCTTCTCGCCGCCGCAAGATTGTTTGGGAATAGATGATGGCCATTCTTAAGAGACTGAAGGATCAGGGGCTGGCACTGAACGAACGCGTGGCAGCCGTAGCGAACAATGCCTTCGATCGTATTTTCATGCCGGGCACCATGGTGCACTCAGAGCAGACCACTCACGAGGTGATTCACACCTACGGCATTACCTCGGTGCGGTATTACCCGCCGCTGGACGAGAGCGAAATCCAGCTCTGTGACGGCAGTAGCATGCCCACGCAGGAAGAATCCAGGGGCGTGCCACTGGTTTTGGTGCCGCCACTGGCCGCGCGACACACCATCTTCGACCTCATGCCCAATCGCAGTCTGGTCAAGTATTTTGTTGCACGTGGGTATCGCGTGTATCTCATCGACTGGGGCGAGCCGGGCCGCGAGCAGGCGCACTATGGTTTGTCGGATTACGTCAACGATCTGATGCCCGAGGCGCTCAAGCGGATTCGCGAACATTCGCAGGTTCAGGACCTGACATTGTTTGGCTGGTGTCTGGGCGGACTCTTCAGCCTGATGTATGCCGGCATTTCAGATGATCAGCATCTGAGAAATATCGTCACCGTGGCCAGCCCGATTGATACGCGACAGGGCAGCATCATGGGGCAGTTGACGGCGGCCCTGATGAAGCCGGCGGAGATGGTGCGCAAGTTCACCAGTTTCAGATTGCATGACCTTGCGCCTGAAAAACTGAGTATTCCGGGTTGGGCGAATTCACTGGCATTCAAACTCACTAATCCGGTGGGCAGCATCACCACATATTGGGATCTGGTCCTGCGCTTGTGGGATCGGGAATTCGTCGAAAGCCACACCACGACGTCCAGTTTTCTGAACAACATGCTGGCGTATCCGGGGCGGCTGGTGCAGGACATGTTCGTGAAATTTGCGATCGACAACGACTTGTCCCGCGGCAGCATCGAGCTCGATGGGCAGATCATGGAGTTCAGCAGGATCACCTGTTCCGTGCTGATTTTTGCAGGTCAGACTGACACGCTTGTGACGCCGGATGCGGCCAGAAAGAGTCTTGAACTGGTCGCTTCAGAAGACAAGCAGTATCAGCTCGCCGCAGGCGGACACATGGGCGTTCTGGCCGGCTCCAAGGCACAGGATCAGGTGTGGTCGGTGGCAGCCGACTGGCTCGATACACGATCTGACCTGGTGAAGCCCCGCACCGCGGGAAGAGCTGAGACCGAGCGCAAGCTGCGTCGTCGCAAACGTTTGCAGGACGATCCCGGTTTCTGAGGATAGTATCTGCTGCATCCCCGCCCGTACCCAATATATGCCATCGGCCGCAATGCCTCAGATGTTGCGCGCGCGCGGCATTGATTCTGCCATCAAAGCGTCATTGATCACGATCTAGCATTTGGGCTCGGGCTTGGCGACTGGGGTTTCGGGCCCGGTGATCCATGACATCAAGGGGCGTGCGCACCATGGCAGATCAAGCGGTTTCACCCAACGCTGCCGGAAACGATATTCCGCGCGTATCGAACACCAGCCTTTTCTTCGCGCTTCTGCTGATTGCAGTGAGCGGCTACTTCATGGTTTGGGGTCTGGATTACACCAACTACAACCATGTTGCACTCTTTGTGCTCGCCACCTTGTTTGGCATCTTCATGGCTTTCAATATTGGCGGAAACGACGTCGCCAATTCATTTGGAACCAGCGTCGGTGCCGGGACGCTGATGATCAAACAGGCTTTGGTTGTTGCCGCGATATTCGAGGTCAGTGGCGCGGTGCTCGCCGGAGGCGAAGTCACCAAGACCATTCGAAAAGGCATTGTGGATCTGTCAGGTATGACGGTCGATCCGATGCAGTTCGTGTACATCATGATGGCGGCGCTGCTCGCTGCGGCGCTCTGGCTGCTATTTGCAACCAAGAAGGGATGGCCAGTTTCAACCACCCATTCGATCATCGGCGGTATTGTCGGCAGCTCAATTGCCCTAGGCGTTGTGCTGTCCGGGGCAGATGCAGCTTTGTCCCTGGTCCATTGGGGACAAATTGCTTCCATTGCGGTGTCCTGGGTTTTGTCACCGCTGTTGGGCGGCGCAGTGGCATACCTGCTCTTCTTTCATATCAAGAAGCACATTCTTCGCTACAACGAAGAGGCGGAGCAGGAGCTGAAATCCATTAAGAGCCTGAAGCTCGAGCACAAGCAAACGCACAAACAAGCCTTTGAAAGGCTCAGCGAACTCCAGCAGCTGGCGTATACCAATGCGATGGTGCGCGATGCTCAGGCCCTGTCTGAAGCCGATTTCCAGCCAGAGGAGCTAGAGTCAGATTATTACAAGGGGCTGCGCGATATCGAGGCGCGACGCGACAACATCGACGCCTACAAGGCACTTGAGAACTGGGTGCCGTTGATAGCGGCACTGGGCGGCATGATCATCACCAGCATGCTCTTGTTCAAGGGGCTGAAGAACCTCGAGCTGGGGCTGAGTACGCTCAACAACTTCATGATCATGATCATGGTGGGCGCTGCCATCTGGATGGCAACCTATATTTTTGCCAAGACGCTCAAGGGCGAAGATCTCAATCGCTCAACCTTTCTCATGTTCAGTTGGATGCAGGTTTTTACGGCATCTGGATTTGCGTTCAGCCATGGCTCTAATGACATTGCCAACGCCATCGGCCCGTTTGCGGCCATCCTGGATGTGCTGCGCACCGACGCTGTTGGCGCGCAGGCGGCTGTGCCGATGGTAGCCATGGTGACCTTTGGCGTGGCGCTGATCGCCGGACTTTGGTTTATCGGAAAGGAAGTCATACAGACCGTCGGGCATGATCTGACGGCCATGCATCCGTCGTCAGGTTTTGCAGCTGAACTGGCCGCGGCCACGGTGGTTATGGCGGCGTCGTTGATGGGCCTTCCGGTATCTAGCACGCACATTCTCATCGGCGCGGTGCTCGGCGTGGGCATGGTCAATCGCAATGCAAACTGGAAGTTGATGAAGCCCATCGCGCTGGCATGGGTCATCACGCTTCCCGCGGCCGCAATCATCAGCGCAATCGCATTCCTAGTGCTACGCAGCATTTTCTGAAGAGCCGGGACGGCGTTTCATGCACGATGGTTTCGCGACCGATCGCGAAACCCATTTCGGTGAGAACACGATGAACGAAAAGCCTCAAGAGACGATGGATGATCGAACCAGCAAGTTGCTTCGCGAGGAGTATCAGGACAGCCTCGATGAAGAGCTCGAAATGGAACTCGATGACGATCGCCTGGACGCGTTGATTGACGACAGCATTCACCCGCTGCAGACCGACATTGCATCGCCGCGGCATTCCTATTTTCGCGAGCTGCTCCGGCTGCAATCCGAGCTGGTCAAGCTTCAGGACTGGGTGGTCGAGAAGAAGCTGAAGGTCGTCATTCTGTTTGAAGGTCGGGACGCGGCGGGCAAGGGTGGGGTCATCAAGCGCGTCACACAAAGACTGAATCCGCGTGTTTGTCGCGTAGCGGCCTTGCCCGCACCCAATGATCGTGAACGTACACAGTGGTATTTCCAGCGCTATGTGAGCCATCTTCCGGCAGGCGGCGAGATCGTGTTGTTTGATCGCAGCTGGTACAACCGCGCCGGTGTCGAAAAGGTCATGGGCTTCTGCAATGACGCCGAGTACGAGGAATTCTTCCGCAGCGCCCCCGAGTTCGAGCGTATGCTGATCCGTTCCGGGATCGTGTTGATCAAGTATTGGTTCTCCATTACTGATGAAGAACAGAATCGCCGCTTCCTCGCGCGCGTCCACGACCCACTGAAGCAGTGGAAGCTCAGCCCCATGGATCTGGAGTCACGACGTCGCTGGGAACACTACACGCGCGTCAAGGAAGTGATGCTGGAGCGGACGCATATTGCTGAGGCCCCGTGGTGGATTGTTGAAGCCGTCGACAAAAAGAAGGCGCGGCTCAACTGCATTCATCATCTCCTGCAGCAGATTCCTTACGGGGAGGTGACCCGCGAGGAAATCAGCCTGCCTGAGCGCGTCTATCATTCGGACTATTCGCGCGCACCCGTACCTGAAAACATGTACATACCGGACGTTTACTAGGCGTCGGCAATCAGCCGGCGACTCTCCGGACTCGCGTCAGGAGAGTCGCTCAAACTCAGTCCGAGTAGGGCTTGCCGGATTTGGCGCGCTCGGCAAGGCTTTCCGGTGGCGCGAAGCGCGTGCCATAACGACCTGCAAGTTGTTCCGCACGCGAAACGAACTTGTTGAGCCCATAGGCGTTGATGTATTGCAATGCACCGCCTTGATGAGGTGCAAAACCCCAACCAAAAATCGAGCCGACGTTGGCATCTGCCACCGTGGTCACGACGTTCTCTTCATAGCATCGCGCGGCATCCACCGCTTGCACAAACATCAGGCGTTCAATGAGTTCCTGTTGTTCGGGTTGTTCATTTGCCAGTGGAAAATGTTCTGCCAAGCCGGGCCAGATGCGTTTTTCGCCGGAAGCCGGATAGTCGTAAAAGCCCTTGCCCGCCTTCTTTCCCGGTCGATCGAGTTCTTTGCACATTTTTTCGATCACGCCATCAGCCGCACGCGCTTCGAGTGTTTTGCCCTCTGCTGCAAAGTCCTTGCGGGTCTGTTCCAGTACGTGCAGCGCCAGCGAAATAGACACTTCATCGCTGAGCGCCAGCGGACCCACCGGCATGCCTGCCTGCAAGCCGGCCGCTTCAATTGAGCGCGGATGCACGCCTTCGCTCAGCAGCGCCATGCCTTCAAGAACATAGGTCCCAAATACCCGAGAGGTGTAGAAACCGCGCGAATCATTGACGACGATTGGCGTCTTGCGGATCTGCTGCACGTAATCAAAACCCCTGGCCAGGGTTTCCTGCGAGGTTTTCTCGCCCATGATGATCTCTACCAGCGGCATCTTTTCTACAGGCGAGAAGAAGTGCAGGCCGATGAAGTTCTCGGCACGGCTGTGCGCCTTGGCAAGGCCGGTGATCGGCAATGTGGAGGTGTTGGACGCAAAGACCTTGTCCGCGCCCATGACTGCCTCGGTCTTCTTGGTGACGTCCGCCTTGATGCTGCGATCCTCGAACACGGCTTCGATCACCAGGTCGCAGCCTGACAGGTCTTCAAATCGGGTCGTGGCGGTGATGCGGTCGAGGAAAGCGCTCTTGTCGGCTGGCAGCAGACGGCCACGTTTGATGTCCTTGTCCAGAAGCTTGTCTGAATAGGCCTTGCCTTTGTCAGCGTTGCTCTGATCGGTGTCGAGCAGAACCACTTGCATGCCGGCCTTGGCTGACACGTAAGCAATGCCGGCGCCCATCATGCCGGCGCCCAGTACGCCGAGTTTGTTCACCTTGGACCGCTCAATGCCTTTCGGTCGCGACTTGCCCTTGTTGATGCTCTGCAAGCCGAACCACAAGGTGCCAATCATGTTCTTGGACACCTGCGAGACCACCAGTTCCGCGAAGTAGCGAGACTCTGCACGGCAGCCGGTTTCAAAATCGACAATGCCGCCTTCGTAGATGCAGCTCAGGATGTTTCTCGCCGCTGGGTAGTTGCCCTGGGTCTTTGCATTGGTCATCGACGGCGCAACGGCCAACATCTGCACCACTGCGGGATGACGAGCGTCGCCGCCGGGAAACTTGAAGCCCTTCTTGTCCCAGGGCTGCGTCGCCTTGGGGTTGGCCAGGCACCAGGCCTTGGCTTTGGCGAGCATTTCGTCGCCGTCCGCTGCCAGTTCCTGGATGATGCCGGCCTGCATTGCCTTGCTGGCGTTCATCTCCTTGCCTTCGAGCATGAGCGGCGCCGAGGCCTGGATGCCAATCATGCGTGGCAGCCGCTGGGTACCACCGCCGCCCGGCAGCAGGCCAAGTTTCACCTCGGGCAATCCGAACTTGGCCTTCGGATTGTCGATGGCGATGCGGTGATGGCAGGCCAGTGCCAGCTCCAGACCGCCACCGAGTGCGGTGCCATTGAGCGCGGCTACCCAGGGGCGACCGCTGGTCTCCATGCGCCGAAGAAGTGACTTGAAGGCCTCTGCCATCTCGAAGGCGACAGCGGGCTCGGTCATGGCGAAGACATTCTCAATATCGGCGCCTGCCAGGAATTCTTTCTTGCCTGACGTGAGGATGACGCCTTTCACCGAATCATCTGATTCAATTCTGGCGATGGCCTCCAGCAGTGGCGTGGTGAGGTCTGCGTTGAGCACGTTCATGGAACGGCCCTGCATGTTGATGCTGAGAGTGACGATGCCGTCGTCGTCTTTATTGAATTCGATGCTCATGTTCAGACACGTTCAATGATGGTGGCGATGCCCATACCGGCACCGACACAGAGAGAGGCCAGGGCAGTGGTCTTGTTGCGCGCTTCGAGTTCGTCCAGCGCGGTGCCCAGAATCATGCAGCCAGTGGCTCCGAGCGGATGGCCCATGGCAATCGCGCCGCCATTGACGTTGATGATGTCCTGGCTGATGTTCAGGTCACGCGCGGCGCGCATCACCACCGCTGCGAAAGCCTCGTTGATTTCAAACAGGTCAATGTCACTGGCTGACATGCCGGCCTTTGACAGCGCTTTCTTCGAAGCCGGGCCAATGCCGGTGAGCATGATGGTGGGTTCGCTGCCGATCACGGCTACCTGCCGGATTCGTGCGCGGGGTTTGAGGCCTAGTGCTGCGCCTTTTTCCTTGCTGCCAATCAGCATCAATGCAGCGCCATCGACAATGCCGGAAGAATTGCCGGCATGGTGAATGTGGTCAATTTTTTCAACCGTGGTGTATTTGCGCAGCGCGGTGGCATCAAAACCCATCTGACCCATCATTTCGAAGCTTGGTTTTAGATTGGCCAGTGATTCCACGCTGACATCCCCGCGCACTGTTTCATCATGGTCCAGCACCAGCATGCCGTTCATGTCCTTTACCGGTACCAGGCTTTTGCTGAATTTGTTCGCAGCCTTGGCAGCGGCGGCTCGCTGTTGTGACTGCACCGCAAAAGCATCCACTTCCTTGCGCGTAAAACCTTCCACTGCGGCCACCAGGTCGGCACTGACACCTTGGGGAATGAATCCAAGCTGGGTATTGATGCGCGGGTCCATCGCCCAGGCGCCACCATCAGAGCCCATGGGCCAGCGGCTCATGGATTCAACGCCGCCCGCGACGATCATGTCTTCCTGGCCCGACATCACCTTCATTGCCGCCAGGTTCACGGACTCCAGGCCTGAAGCGCAGAAGCGGCTCTGCGTGACACCCGCGACGCTTTGGTTCCATCCGGCGTACAGCACTGCAGTGCGTGCGATGTCAGCACCTTGTTCGCCCACCGGAGTGACGCAGCCCAGCACGACATCGTCGACCTGCGAAGTGTCCAGCTGGTTGCGGTCCTGCAAGGCCCAAAGCAGGGTGGAGACCAAATGCACGGGAGTAATTTCATGCAGGCTGCCGTCCATCTTGCCTTTGCCACGCGGTGTGCGGACGGCGTCGAAAATATAAGCGTCAGTCATGGTGACTCCATGAGGAAGATGGGTAATCAGCATTACGAATAATGCGTAGGGATTCTGGCGGCTATCGAGGCCTCTCCAGTCTTTAGCGCGACATTATCAACCTGAGCATAGTTATTGACTATGAATTATTCAAATGTAGCGCGCCTGATCAGCAAGGCTGTCATATTGTCGTATAGTAACGATTATTACCCGTTGATCTTTACCTTGAATCCCCATGGCCCGGAAATCCTCTGATCAGACCGCTTTGCCGAATCTCGAGAATCTCGACCCGGATACGCGCAAACGTGTGGAAGAGGCGGTTCTCAATATATTTTCGCAACGCGAATTTCATCGCGTGGGTCTGATTGAGGTCGCGCGCGAAGCGAGCATCTCCCTGCAGACGATCTACAAGTATTACGGCAGCAAGGAAGCGCTTTTGTTCTCGACGCTTGATGCGCAGCTTCAGTTGTTGGCAGATCGCCTGATGGATCACCTGCAGGGCATCGAGAACTACAAGGAAAGATTGCGTAAGACCTTCTGGGTTGCACTGGATTTCTACGAGAAGAATCCTCGGGTGCTGCAGATCATGCTCAGTTCGGTCTACATCAATACCTGGCGCAAGCAGGGCAATTATGAACATCGCGTGCTGTTCGCTGCCTTTCTCAAGGTCCTGGCCGAAGGGCAGGCCAGCGGCATCCTGACCGACGAAGTGGACGAAAGAGTGTTGCTCGACTTTATGGCCGGCATCATCTGGCGCACCGTGCAGGCCTGGGTCGTGCGCGGCATGAAAGAGCCGCCGACGCGTCAGGCCAATGTGTTGTTCGAGATGCTCTGGCGCGCGATTTCCAAACAGGGCTGAAGTCGATTTTCTTTCTAGCCAGATTCGCCCAGCAAAGGACCGCCTGCAACTAACGCAATGGCCATGGCGATCAGGACAAGGCCCATCGTGCGGTCAATCAGTAGCGCCCGACGGGCCAACCGCACCCGAAGCCAGGCGTGCCCAACACTGAATGCAATAAGACTGAACCAGGCGAACGTGGCAAGACTGAGCCAGGCGCCGAGGGCCAGTTTCAGCTGAGTGCTGGCGCCGGCACTGATCACGCTGGCGCACAAGGCAACAAAGAACAGCACGGCCTTGACGTTAAGCACATTGGTTGCAAGGCCGATGATGAACGCGCGGCGATCTGATTCCGGCTGTGACGGGCCTGCCGCAGTTCGACTTTCCGACGCTGCGCCGAGTTGCAGCGACCGATAGCCGATCCACATCAGGAGCGCGGCACCGCCGAATCGCAGGATGTCGAGCAAGGCCGGCAATTTCTGGATGGCCCAGCCCAGTCCGAGCATGCCCCATGTGAGGTGAATAAGGATGCCGCAGCCAATCCCGAGTGCTGTCAGCACTCCGTTACGGCGCCCATGTTGGAGCGACTGACGCACCACGATTGCAAAATCAGGCCCAGGGCTGGCAACGCCCAGCGCATGGGCGATCACCACTGCGCTGAAGATGCCCCAGACGTCTTGCATTGAAACGATCCGCTAGCGAGCGTAGGTCTGCTCCAGATAACGAATGATGTCGTCGGACTCGAACATGGCGGTGTCGGTATTTGTATCGATCAGGTAGGGAACCTGCGAGCGTCCTGTCAGCTCGCGCAGACGTATGCGGTTGCGGCTCTTGAGTGGCGCCTTTGGAAAGAGCTTCGATCGGACAATCGGCGGGCCCATTTCCTGCCATTGCGTCTTGGGAAAGCTGCGCAGGCGATACGGAATTTCAAGCTCAGTCAGGCGCTCGCGCACCGGGCGAGAGTAGGGGCTGGACTCGAAGCTGTAGAGCTCCAGCGGCAGTTCCGGGGCGCGAGAGGGGCGGGCCTTCAGCCCTCGACCGCCGCGACTGGCGGTGGCCAGGTAGGAGCCCCCGATTTGCAGGCCGCGCATCAAGCCGCGCTTTGCGCGTTGTTCGTAACCATAATTCTTCTGAAGATAATCCACGATGTCTGCTGACTCGAGCAGCTGTTCTCCGGTGTTCGGGTCAATCAACAAGGGAAACTGATTCTTGCCGCTGATCTCGATGGCCTTGGGCCGGTAACGCGTTCCGCCCTGGGGGCAGGGGTAGATCAAAGCATCAAGTTCCAGTTCGGTCAGCGCTTCGCGAACCAGTCTGCAGTACGGGCAGGCTTCGAACTCATAGAGTTCCAGCAACTGTTCTGGCTCACTGGATTCGCTGCGAAAGTCGGCGGTGCCACGCCAGCCACGAAAGGTGCTGGCAAGGATGGAGGTGCTGAGGTCAAAAGCGTTCGGCATGTCGAATGCGCCAGTCTGCGGAGAGTGAACCCTATTGTGAGACTTTCTTTTCCGATTTCGAAACCTTGCCCGATTTCGCAGGCCGCTTCTCAGGCATTGCAGGGGCAGCGACATCCTTCGCCGGTGCAGGTAACTGAATCTCTTCTCCGGCAACTGCTGGAGCAGACGCTGGGGCGGCTTCTGTTGCTGGCTCGGGCGGGGCTTCAGCAGCTTCCAAGGTTTCCGCCGCAGATTCGGTCATCTCGCCCTCGTCGTCGGGCAGGGCGACTACTTCGGGTTCGACTTCGATCAGGGTGTCTGCCTTGGCTGCCAGAAGTTCGCGGCAGCTCGAGCAGGCACTGCGCGCAATCAGGTCCGTCAATCGCAGCCGCTGGCTTTGCTTGGTGTCGCTATCTTCCAGAATCCGCTCAATGATCCGGGCGTAAGCGGGGCGCAGCATTTGCTGAAGTTGGGAGTCCAGACTGTAGAGACTGTCCAGATTCGCCTTGTCCAGCGCCTGCAGATCGTGCACCGCCAGCAGTTGGTGCAACTGCGCAAGTTCTCGTTCGGCATCACGCAGGGCAGGGCCATCCGGATCGGCACTGCCATTGAGGGCCTTGGCCCAGACCGGGTAGGCGCTGGCGCGAGCGAACAATTGCGTGGCCTGATCCCAGATCGCGGCATGCTGCGACTGTCCGTCGATCGCATTCTTGCGGATACAGGCGTCCGTCTGTTTTGCGCGTTGGTCGTAGTGTTCATGCCAGTAGGCATCATCCGGCACCGGGAGCAACGCGGCCTGCTGCGCAAACTGCAGTAATCGACCTGTTTTCTGCCAGGGCGGGGTTTCATTCTGGGAGCGGCGCACGCGGAGCAACAGCTCACCCCGGTTGAGCAGATGGCGCTCGTACTCGGTTTGTTTGCGTGCCAGCTGCCCGGATGCGAGCAGCGCACGGTAATCCGCCCAGACGCGTTCGTCCGCTTCGCAGGAAACCGCAGAGCCGATGAAGTCCTTCACTGAGCGATAGTCCGTGACATCCAGCTCGAAGCGGACGTAGGCCTGTGCAGGCTTCCAGGGCTGACCTTCGGCATTGCAGAGTCCAGAGGGCGAATCACTGCGTTTGCAGGGGCGCAGATCGGGCGCCGGTTTCTCGAGTTCGATGGTGCTGGAATTGAGCAGCACGACGAACTGGCGGCCATCAAGCTCCGCGAGACCTTCGTCCGTGCGCAGTCCCAACAGGGTCTTTTCTTCCCAGGGCTTCTTCTCGGTGCGGATTTCGTCGCTGAGCAGCTCGCCCAGACGCGAACTCAGACCGGTGACGACCTGGCCGCCCGGGACAAAACCCATGCCGAATTTGAGCATCGGCTCGGCCGTTGCCAGCTCGAGCAGATTGGTGACCCAGCGCGCTTTGTCCGCCGGAACACCGCGGACCACGATCTGCAGGTGTGGGGATTTTGACAAGGACTCCGGATCGATCAGAAGGCCTTCACCCAGCAATGCATTGTCGACCACGGAGCTGACGGTCTTGCCGCTCTGTACGTCATAGAGCAGCACCGGGATTTCCGGGCTGGAATCTGACGCAAAGCTGGCGACCGTGCCTTTTCCAAACTTGGCGGAGATCAGCAGCATGGCCGGTCTCAGCGCTTCGTCCTTGCCAAAATCGATGGCGCGACCGTTGACGTCCAGATTGGAGCTGACAAACACACGCAGGTAGCCGTCTTCGTACTTTGACGCCGCAGTTTGCGGCGCTTCCTGGGTCACTGGCGTGGCCACCGGTTTTACAAAACGGCCCTGATTCTTGGGGCAGGCGGACAGACCCAGAACCACTGCAGAAATGGCAACTAGGCGAAGGGCGTGGAACGTCATGGGGGAATCAGCGCGGCTCGGACAAGACCTGCGACAGCAGGCGGTTCGAATAGTTTTCCAGACTTTGCCTAAGGGCAGGCTGAACGAAACCTTCGGCGCGGGTCAGTCGCCAAAGTGAAGGTGGCCTGCAACCTGGGGCGGTAATTGCAGAAACCAGCCATTGCCGCCCAATTGTGCAATCACCGCCTCGGTCTTGACCCGCGCCAGCTTTCGCTCAGGTGTTAGGCTCAGGTCCATGACATGGGTCAATTTGCCAGCCTTGGAAAGCAGGGCTTCGGGCAACTCGGTGGTTTCGAGGCCTTCGCGCACGTAGAGGTACATTTCTGGTTGTTTACTGCAGCGATAGACGGTGCAGGAAACAGGCTTGGAAGCTGAGCTCATCGGGATTTGTTTTTTTGTTCGTCTCTGGCCTGAATGGTGGCCTTGATCTGTTGCAGGTTCTCTCGAAGCATGTCCGATATCAGCTCGTCGGTCCGCGGGTCCTTCAGAACCTGCTCGACCACCCTGAGCGATGTATCAATGACGCTGGCGGTCACATCCTTGGCAAATGGCAGACGTGACAGTCGGCCGGCTTGCGGGTCGTCTCGCAACTTCTCGGCAATCATGTCACGCATCTCGGTTTCGTTCTCTTTCAGGGCCCGGGAGATGTTGCCGGCATACTGGCCCTTGGCCATCACGGTCTGTACTTCATTGATCATTGCCACGGTGACGGCGCCGCTGATGGATTCGACGATCGCGTTCTTGAAGCGGCTGACCAGGCGATAGGTGAACTCCTCGCCCAGGGCGCGATCCGCTGCGCGCCCAAACCTTGAAAGCAGAATGATGATGCGCAGCACGCGAAACAGCCGAAATCCGCGAACGGCCGGATGCTGGAAGGGAATCATGCCGAGCACTTCGTACCAGTTGCGGCGCAGGTGTTTCCCGCTCCAGCCGGCAGCGCGCCAGCGCCAAAGGAACTCGATCGCAAAAATCCCGCAGATGACGTAATCAGCGGTGAAGATCATTTCGCTGATGTGCTGGGGCGGGTCGGCAAAGACTTCCCAAGCCAGCAATCCGACCGACAACAGCGCTAACAGCAGCATCAGCCAATCGACAATGCCAACGCGGCGCGCCGCGTCGCTGGCTTCCTGTTGGAGCCATTCGCGGTTGGTCTGGATGATCGGAGTCATCAGCGGACGCTACGCAAGCCGCATATGCGCGGTCAAGCACGGCGGCACGGCTTGTTCAGTTCATAGGCAATTCATCGCAGTGCGCTTGAATGGTGGGAATGAACACAATTCATCTCGGCTGAGGAGAAAAATGAAAACACGAAAACCGGTGCTCGCATTCATCTGGTCCTCCGGACCTGCAGCTGGTGCTCACGATCCAGTGCCGATGGAGCGCCGCGTCTGCGCCGACCGCAGGCGGTCGCCGCTCGCTCCGCGACCGGAACTTGCACGGTCTGGTGATCGTCGCCCGTGAAGGAACTGGTCAGCAGCTTTGTCCGCTATGCATTGATTGCACCAATGGCCGCCATTCTTCTGGTGATGGCATGCTCCCGCGCAACGGTGGAGAACTACGACAAGATCCAATCAGGTATGAGTCGCGCTGAGGTATACGAAATTCTCGGCAAGCCCGATGAGGTGTCTGCCGGCGGGCTCGGAAAGCTGACGGTGTCAGCAGAAACTTGGACGGGCCACAAGCAGGTGATTCATGTGACCTTCGGGAGCGAAAAAGTGGCGCTCAAATCAATCACCCCTACAGAGGCCAGCCCCAAGCCCTGACGGAGGTGCGCTCAATCGGGTGCCTGGCGTGTTCAGGCAGGTGAGGGTTCGGACCTGTGGCCCATTAGCCTGGCATTGCGCTCGGCGTCGATGTCATGGGTTTAAACTGCCTGCATGAGTGAGTCCAAGATTAGAGAAGCTGTGACCGCCGTTCTGATGTGCGGCGATGAAATTTTTCTGGTGCATCGTCACGCTGGCTTGAAGGCATTTCCTGGCTACTGGGCGTTTCCGGGTGGCAAGGTCGACAAGGAAGACGCAGATGCACCGGCGCGTGCCGCGAGTTGGTGTCAGGGTTTTGATGCCACGCATATCGAGGCACTGGTGCGCGAACTGGTCGAGGAAATCAGTTTTGATCTGGATGCCGCGGCAGAGCGGGGCGAAATCGAAGCCGTTCACCTGCTTGGATCGGCTCTGGCACCGGCATTTGTGCCGGTTCGGTTCAATACCTTTTTCTTCTGTATTCGCCTGAGCCAGAAACCTCAGATCACGCTTGATGTCGGAGAAGTTGACGATTGCCGCTGGGAAACGGCTGCTACTTTCATGCAGGAATATCGCCAGGGTCGGCTTCTGCTGGCCCCGCCTACACAGCTGACGATTGCCCTGCTCGAAGAGGACAGCGTGAATCTGCCCGACGTGCACCCGATTGAAGAGTTTCACAAGCAAGCCTTGCAGATCATCGAACCGGTCTGCGAGATGCGCATGTTGTCGGTGCGCTCGCACACCTTGCCACCAGCGATCCATACCAATTGTTTCATCATTGGCGATGCCGGTGCCAAGCCTGTTCTGGTTGATCCCTCACCGTGGACGGAAGATGAAATGCTGGCGCTGGAGCAGCGCGTGCAGGCATTTGGCATCGCCGGCATATTTCTGACCCATCATCATCCGGATCATCGCGAACGTGCGAGTGAGATGGCGCGGCGCATGGGACTGCCCATTCTGTTGAGTGCCGATACACGTGAACGCATTGAGGCGATCGAAGCCAATTACTTCGATGGCGTCCAGACGCGTCTGATAGGCGATGGCGAGGTGGTGACCCATTGGCTGGGCAAACCGGTTCGCGCCCTCGAGGTTCCGGGGCACGATGAAGGGCAGTTGGCTTTGATGCCGGATTGCCGGTCATGGTGCATCGTCGGCGATCTGATCCAGGGCATCGGCACCGTGGTTATCCAGAAGCCTGAGGGAAACATGGGCAAATACTTCCGATCCCTGCTG